>JAABUT010000297.1_pt1 | contig 89141 bp, 96 predicted proteins | sample 5559281 | NCBI WGS metagenome assembly JAABUT01 (sample SAMN10711880, study PRJNA513359) | rock metagenome | isolation source: Antarctica rocks | place: Antarctica: Victoria Land, Ricker Hills nord | collected 2016-01-04 | reverse complement strand
CCCCGCCCCCGCCCTCGCGCCCCCCCCCCCCCCCCCCCCCCCCCCCCCGCCCCCCCCCCCCCCCCCCCCCCCCCCCCCCCCCCCCCCCCCCCCCCCCCCCCCCCCCCCCCCCACGGATGTCGTTCCAGAGCAGGCCAAGTGAAGAGTCAGGTAAGGTAGCTTGACGACATTCCCGAAATCGGAAAGGCAATGCTCCGTAGTAGTGATAATAGGTGGGAAAGGGAAAGGGAAAGGGAAGGCCAATTGGTTTGCGTTGTAAGTGACTCCGCCACATGATCGGATCGAGCTGGACGGCACCATTCGGGATTAAGCTTAACAGGATGGGGTGTCAGGTGAGTGGGGGGAGGAGGGAGGGGGGAAGTGATGTGAGTGATTAGAGGGAGAGTGTACTCCGTACATAGTACAGTAAGGTAGTAAGGTACCTTAGTATAAGTGAATACATCAGTACCTACGGTAATAGGTAGTACCTGGTACCTTAGGTAGTGAACGGTGGGTACAACGACGGGGCAAATTCGCAGTCACGGAGCAAGGGCCACACTAGGCTTCGCACTAGCGATCAATACTACTTTAGCCTCGATAACTGTAGCTATTTACAGCAGCGACTAAAGGTCCTTACAGTTAGTGCGGATTAAGATGAATGATCGTTGCATGGTCTCATGCATGAGGATCCAACTCTAAACGGCCCTTTGGAATACCCTAGAGCCCTAGCGGCAGACTGTGGTTTTCTCTCTTCTCTCGCTTCCCTTCCATTCCTATGATTTACACGCACCTATCACCGTCATCTCCTCTTGCTCCACATAACATGACCACCAAAAGGACATCCATCCCGTCCAGCCTTGAAACGAGCATGACAGGGTCAGGTACCGTCTCGACTCTCGAGGATAACGATGCAAACATTGGAGGGTGATGAGTTCGGTCCGACGGTCCCAGCTGGCGTCGAGGATCAAGGCAAGGTACGAGGGAGGTGTGCAGAATGATAATGCATCACTTTGCCAATCACCATAATGCGATATCTCTTCCCTACCTTATCGGTCGGCAACTTTGCGACCGAGCAATCCACAACCCTTACAAGTACATCCGTACTCATGTACGGAATACCCAAGGTACCTTACCTACGCGACTGTGGCGGCAGCATATTGTGGCGGTGGCTGTGGCTTGGACCGTGCTCGCATCTGTCGCTACCTTACTGTTAGCTACCCAGCTAGAAAGTACCCTGAGCTTATCCCATCGATTGCTGGCGTCCCTCGCATAGAGGGGTGAGAAATTAGCTTATCGTGCCTGTACGGATGTACACAAGGCTCCCTCGACATCGCTATCTACATCGTTCATCGGCAGAGCCTCGCCGGCTTTACATCTTTGAAGCGACCGAGGCCGAGAATGCTGCATTGACGGCGACAGCACTTCCATTGCTCGTACAGTACCACGGCCGAACCCCGACCGAGGGAGCGAGAGAGGCATAGGTACCTAAAGTAAGGGTGGTGGAGCATACGTGCGTACGCAGAACTCTGTGACGATCTCCCGCCCTCCTCAATCTGCCAGATTCCTGCGGCGGTGCCAAAGGGTGGGGGGATTAGCCCCTCTATCGGGTTTGTGCTCCTCATCTCGCGGGGCCTATTCATAGAAGTTGAAACTCTCCTCATCGAGGAAGTAAGGTAAGGATGGCCTGGCGACGTACCACGTGGCATGGCTTATGGCTAACGAGCCCTTACCTTACCTAGGTTCTGTCATACAGAGTACCAAAATACTTCTTGATCGGCAGTACTGTAGATCTCGCCGTTCATCACCCCTGGTTACGTGTGGTACGGAGTAAGGTACTGTACTCCGTACCTAAAGTCCCTACCGCTACCTTACCTTACCGTAGGTATCAGTTGTTGAGGCTTGTAATATGAAACGTCCAGCGCCCGGTAGCAGCTCAAGGTACCCCGCGGTCCATCGGGTTTGAAGCGTCACATTTGTGATTCGGACAAACATTCAAGGTAAGGTAGGTACCTAAGGTAGGTACTAGGTACTAATACGGTATCGTTGATCCTCACCTTTTTCTTCCGTTATATGCCGTCCGGACTCTTGTCACCGCCGTCAATGTCCAATGCCAACTGTAAAGCTGCTCTTCACCTCCCGATGCTGGAGCTGAAAGCTTGGGCCCCGCAGTCCACGCGGACTGCAACTGACCTACTGTATTCCGTACGAGTACAGTCGACGATTTTGGTGAGAGGGGCTCCGGGGACGGCATGTACCGGCTATCTTCGATAAGCCTGCAGTCCTGTCCATTGATCCATACCTCGGTACGGAATAGAGCCACCTCCTGTACCTTAGCTCGCTCTCTGCCTGTCACCCTGTACGTCTGTAGCTTCGTCGTTACTACACCCGTACCCTCATGCACTAAGTACTGTGACCTGCCGTCGTTCATCTCGTCCTTTTGTTCTCTGCGAACACGCTCGGCATTGATTAGGCATCCTGCATATACTAGGGAGCTACGGTGTAAACCCAACGCTTCCTTGCAGATCCTGGGAGACCGGCAACATCCCTCTCTATCAATCTGACGAGTAGGAACCGAGTATTCCCGTTTGCATGTGGAGAGATGGACCGGCCATACAGCAGTAGTCTTCTGGACATGCCAGATGCCAGGTCTCAATGAAGAGGAAAAGCAATTCCGAGAATGGTATTGGCCAGTCTTCAATCGGACGAAGTCACGCCTCTTTCTACCGTCCTTGATCTAGAACCAATGAGGATCGGATGTAGACGCTACAGTAACGGCCTTTCCATGTGCTAATATTCGACAGAGTCTTCGCTCTCGTTCGCACTGCTCCAACAACAAGCTGCTCGGTCCGCTGACCAAGTTCTTTCCCAAATGTACATTGCGAGCATCCAAGCCCTGCATTTCCCTGTGCCATGGTCGAGACGGGTACTTCGAACTGAGCCGTCTCCGACATTTGAAATCCTTGCAGTATTCGATGGTATACGGATGTATGATATACTGTAAATACAATCCGGTACAAGTGAGGGTGCCGTGGATTACAGGCTTGATTCACAACGCTCGACTCTCCACGCACGGACAGAACTCAAAATCCTCGGATCAGCGTTAGCAGTATACTGACTTTTCTCTACTGCACCACTCCAAATTGACGTCGCGGAGATGCCCATCTTTCCCCATCGCTTTGACTTCCGATTGAAATAGCAAAAGTCAAACTTTGTGCCATCACAGCGTCTCATCCATCAGCCCACGAGATTGTTTACCTGAGAACACCGTTGAACTGCCTTTTCACTTGACGGATGATGTTTACAGAGCCATGACAGATACATCCCCGAAGAGGTAACAGAGATCGTATGGACGGCTGAGCTTTTTCTATCGTTGATTATCTATCGTTGCTAATCTTGCCATTACAAAACCCCCGGGCCTAAATCCACACTCGTCTCACCGTGAGAAACAAGCTCGTCATGTTGCCAGCCTAGCCACTCAACTTTCTAAACCTCACAGCTTGGCAGTCTTTAAAATGACTTTATAGCTATCGATGAACTGAGCATACAACTTCCGAAGCCGGAAGGCCCACATCGTTCCCACATGTTGTCTGTGCTAGGGGCATCAGGCTTGATCCCACCCAGCTTCAACCCTTCCCTGTCCTTCCCCTCCCATTTGCAATTCGGGCAGTAGCCTTCGCGGGGTTCCTCGACAGGTCTCTGATCAGGGCACCGATCTGGTCCTTTCAAACACTTTCCGCCTGGCTCACTTCGACATGCAAGACCCAAGTCGACTGGTTTGCTGAAAGATGGGCCGGAGTGCAACTCGATACGGTGCCCACAGAGTCGGAAAATCAGAGTCGTCTTGAAGCACATGGTGGCGGTGTACGATGGTTATCCCCGTAAAGAAAGCTTGATAGACGGAGTCGTTTGTGGCCGTTGCGATGATGGGAAAATGCAAGATTGGGTTCGCTGGTAGCCTGAAAAGAGCTTTCGGTTGTGGTATGACGGAAATTCTTCTATAAATGTGGAAAGTGAATGTTCGCTTGGTTGTTGGTGCTGAGAAAAAACAAACGTTCCAGGCCTCCTTATATCTTATCCAGGAAGGGGTGGCCTTGGCCATCCTGTGTCGTGAAGCTGTTCTCAACCGCCAGAGACAAGACTGTTACTCTTCAGCGACCTCGCTATTACGAAACATGGTGTCATACGACAATGGAAGCTTTGTACGAGGTGGAAGAATGTTAGTGAGCACCTGATGTGTACAATCATTTCTGTGAGTCTATGGACCAGAAGATTCTCATGTCCAATATGGAACAAGCTGGCTCGCACTTGGACGATGCTCGAAACGACTAGTGGTGTTTCAGACGGTTTAGCCGCTTTATCTATGTGAATACATTGACCGAAATAGAGAACATGGCATTGCCAAGAGTATTGTCTAGTCAAATAAGTGAGACTGGGGAAGCCAAATGAGACAATAACAAAGCACAAATGGGTCTGAGATTGGCCTTGTGCATCGACAATACGATCATAGACTCATGGTGAATAACCTAGAAGAGTCGTTCAAGATAAATTGGTAATCTACCTCAAACATCACCAACGCCCTGTGAAAGACGAAGAAAATTAGGAAGCCAGAACATCCTCGATAAACATCTTATTCTGAAAAGGTCTATGCTAATCGACCCCAACCTCCTAGCAACCCTGCGCCTTCTGAACAAATCCTTTACACCCATCTTCCATCCCCACCCTCAAACAAACAACTCAACCCACCACATCCCCCTCCCCCTCGTCCCCCTCCCTCTCAACCCCCCACCCCTCCTCCTCGCACTCATCCCCCCTTGCCAACCCCAGCGCTTCCTCCGCCCCCACCCCCCCGGCACAATCCGGGCAAAAACCCTCAACATCAACCCTCTGATCTTCGCGAACCGGACACCGACGCAGCGGGCACGTGACCCGTTGGCCGCGCTCCAGACGCTGCGCGCGGCGTTGCAGCACGCGGCGCCGGCTGGGACATCGCCGGATGAGGGGGCCGACGCCGTGCGCGCAGCGCAGGTAGTCGGTGAAGGTGTAGCGGCACATTGGTGTGGATTGGGGGATTTGGGCAGGCGGTGTTGCGGTGCAGATCTGAAAAGCTTTGGGTTGATGAATGGCTGAGTAGGAAAGAAAACTCATGCCTCGTTTTATCGTTTATCCAAAAGGTATTTAGAGCACCATCATCTCTCCAACCCCATTGTCTCGCCCCCCCCCCAAAAACAATGAAATGGGGTTTTCTTCGAACAATAGCGAATTCAAACCCCCTTACCAGCTTCAATTGCACCACCGTCCGGACCACTCATCATCAACAACAACAACAACAACCAAACACAACAAAAAAAAACAAAAAAAAACAAACAACGACCCCCAACAGTAAAACTCCAAGTCTCGGGCAGCGGAAAAAATAAAAAATTCCAAAATCACGGCATACAGTATGTATGCCCAAGGTCGCGCGCCGCATTCTCCGTGACATATGTACATACATACATACATACATACATCTACATACTGTATCTCAGGCCTTGCCTTGATACACACACCCGAATCCAAAAGCAAAATCCCTCCCTATGACTTTGTGCGTTTTTCTTTTTTCTTCTAAATTTCACAAGTGTTGTTTTTTCTAGTTTTTCGTTTTTTAGGGGGTTTTTTGGGGGGGAGGGGGGGGGAACAGTTGGGGGGATTCGCTGGTGTTTGCATGGATCTGCCAAATTCCATCTTTGAGAAGTATGGTTTTGGGAAACTACGCCATCCTTCTTTCTTAGGTATTTAACCCTCAATGCTCGTCCTCATATCCCGTCTTCCCCCTTTCTCAAAACCCCGCCACTCTCCGCTTTCCCTACACACACAAATCCTACTATCTACTGTATCTCCCCTCCCCTCCCCTCCCCTCCCCTCTCCAACCCCCTCCCCCCAACCCCCGACCCTCCCTCCCTTCCCCCCCCAATGGCCAAAAACCCTCCAAATCACTTCCCACCTACCCACCCCACCGCACCGCACCACGCCCCCCTTCCCCTTCCCCTTCCCCTTCCCCAAACCCAAAACACCCCTCCCCTAGCTCCGGTCCGCCCATCTCTACACACTAACTTACTTCAATCCCCCCGTTTTTGAATTTTTTTGGCTAGCAGTTGCTGCGGCTTCTTGGCTTGGCTTTAATTCTCCGTTCCATTCATTCTGCCCAACCCAACCTAACCCAACCTAACCTAACCCAACCTGGCCTCTGGCGTCGGGACAGGTTTTTTTTTTTTGACGTCTTCATGCCTCTCTCTATCTTCTGTTCTTATATCATTTTGCGCCAAAAAAGACCCCCCCTGGTTCTCGGTTCTCGGGCATCTGAACGTTCCACTCCTAAGTCCCCTACCCTAACAAAGTACCAGTTAGGAGTGAAACTGCAGACCTTCCCCCCCACAATACATACATACGGAAGCCGCAGAAAGGAAAATACCCCCCAAGAAACCCCCCGTTTTTTCCTTCTTTTTTTCCCCTTCAAGTTTTACGTGCTTATGCAGCCCAAGGCTAGAGTATGAAACACGGTGCTATGTATCTACCTAAACAGTAGCACTGTAGCGTCTGTCTATATACTTAAGAATGTTAAATTACATGACTTTCAGCCAAAACCGATGCTTGATATCTTCCCGTTGTGCAGTCACACCGATAAAAATCAAATCCCCCGTTGTGGCGGTGGTTTTTTTTGGGGAAAGGAGCTTCTTCCGGACGAGAGCGCGTGATCTTTTACTGTATGTAAAATAATTTTCCGCGTTGTGTATGTATGTATATATGGTCGTGTTTTGGGAAAATTGGGATTTTTGGAGAATGACGAATAGGTCGTAATGCGGGCGTGAGTTTTTTTCTTCTTGGCGTTTTGGATTTGGGGGTTCTACGTGCATGCTGCTGGGTTTGGAATGGGGGTGGTGCGGGGGCAGGGAGGGAGGTAGTTGGGATGTTGGGATGCTGGCGGTCTTTGGGAGATGGGCTGGTGAGGGGGAGAGGGGGAGGGTTGTGGTAGTGTACTTGAATTGCTTGTGTTTTTTTGGGTGGAGTGGTTGGTTGGTTGGTTGGGGAGATGGTCGTGGAGGGTTTGTGGCGTTGCTGCGAGCGAAGGGTAAGGGGGGGGGTTTTGATTAGAGAGCGATAGGAAATGTGATGGTGATGAAGGGGGTCCTGCCTCCCTCCCTCCCTCTCTCCCTCTCTCCCTCTCTCCCTCCGGTATGTAATAAAATGAGAATCGGGCTTGTGTCTGTTTCTTCCATTCATTTTTTTGGGGGATTCTCAGGTCTACCGCTACTGCCCTTGCCGAGCGAGAGGGTAGAGGTGCCTTTGTGCTTGTCAGTTCTGGGAAAGGGATGGACGCGCAGACGGTTGGGGGGTTTGTGGGATGCTTTAAGAGGTGTGAAAGCCTCCGTAAAGGGTTATCGCGATACTCAAGGGTAATCTTGCAATGATTCTCTTTCTCCCACCTTCAGACCTATTGTGTGGTTCGGCCCAAAGATGCCAAGTTCTTTCCTCTCCACCTCTGCGCTGTTTGCATACTTGCCATCTTCGCATGTTCTGATGTAACAGTGTCTTCTTGTGTTGATCTCGCAAGCACGCGGCTGGGGGGTTCATTCAGTATCTCAGTGCTTATTTGGAGATACAATGTTCCTGCCTGGTTTGGCTCCTGATGCATTTTCCGCACTTCTGGTTTTGTGTTTTGTTTTTGGGCTGCTTGGTGGGTTCGTCTGCCTTGGTTTTCTACTATTTGGGGTTATGTGTATGATTGACTGGGTGTGTTGGGTTGTGATGGTCTGGCTCTGGATTGCGGGAATATGGGGCGTGGAGTACCTCAGAGTTGTGGATGTTGTCGTGGGTGGAAGTGGGCTATATGTCTGAACAAAATGGGTTTGTGAGAAAGCGTCGTTCACAGAAATTTTCCGAATAGGGATTGTAGACAGCGACTCAGGAAATCTGAATCCATTCAGCATAAGATGGACTCGCGACAGTCTGTTTTTCTTAGAGCGTTGGTGATGCAAGCAAGAAAGTAGGGTATGGAAGGGCGATGGGCAAATGCAAGACTGTTGGGTAATGTAGAGCGTCATATTCCTTCCATTCAGAGATCTCGTGAGCTTGGAGCGTTGTTTGACATTCTGGAGGATGATTTTGACGATTAAAGTTGAAAGGAGCGTCTGTTTCTCTTCCCAATTGCCCAAGAAGCTGCATGAGTCTGAGTCTTACTCATCTTTGGTATGTCTTGAGCTAGATCCTAATGTGCGCCATTAGGGACAGACTTATCCTTACACTTGATCTTTTAGGACGCCAGGGAAGGTGAGACAGAAAGAGAATATAATGGGTTCTACAAAAAATATAACGCCGCCAGTTGCGTAGCTGAAAGCAGGGTAAACACCATCAAACCAAACGCCAGTGATCACTATCAAAGACCAACAACAGTCGATTCAAACATATAGACATTAGCACCATGAGTCTCAAGATTCTTCCTCACTAATGCAAATCTCTCCAAGAGCAGTCAATCTTTACATAACAGGGACCCCAGAGATATCCAGTCGTCGCCCAAACTCGTTTTCGAAAAGGTCGAAGCTGGCGTCATCGATTGGCGGTAGCATCCGTGGACGATATCTAGATGAAATTGGGTGGAGGGGTGACGTCAGATCGCAATCGCTGCAGTCTTGAGCGTTGTGACTATACAATGGATAGTCGTCGTCGTCGTCGTCGTCGTACAATGTATGTCGCGATCTCCTATTCGGGTGGTAATCCAGTGTTTCCGGTGCGGACTCGGCGATCCGAAGAAGCATCTCGGGATCTAAGTTGGAGCCGTTGATCTTTTGGCTGCCACCACGAATGCGAACTAGATCCTGAGGTGACTGTGGGGGTAGTATCCGCAGAGGACTGCCGAACCTTCGCCGTTTCCTCTCCTCTATCAAAGCGTATAGTTTGCCCAAAGTCTGAGGGCTTACTGCGCGATCTTCGGCTAAATCGCGCAGATTTTGCGAGTCTATGCTTATTTCGTATTGCAGTAGGCAAGATAGAGCGCTTGTCATGCCCGTTTTGTTGTGCGTCCTTATACGGTCAAGTCCCTGGATATACCGCAGCCACCCGTGAGGCGTCCTTTGCACTATTTCGCGACAATGCCGCTCGAAGAAGCTTACCATTGCGTGGAAAATATCTCCGCTGCATCCAAAATGCTTGAACAAGCTGCAGAGACTGTAAAAGAGATCTTCGGCTTCGGTCTTGCTGTGTGGGGAGTTGCGCCATTGGGAATCGAGTCTAGTTTGAAGCACTCCAGATACTCCGTGGCCACGTTCCAGCTCCTTGAGGTATTCAAATATAATAATCAAGGCCAGTCGGTCCCACCAATTGTCGATTTTGGTGTACCTGTCTGGGCGCAAGAAACCCATTGATATCTCAGGCTGTGCATTTCGGTACAATCGTGGAAGACAGTGCCTAATGGAGTCTCTTCGAAGGGCGGTACACCTGCCGCCAAGGGAGACCCGAACTAAGTCATGATAGGTTCGAAAGCGTTGCGCTGCCATTGTCTGCTTCAGTGGACTTTGTGTACGGTTTTGCTATTTGGTTTAGAGTATTCTTTCATCTAAGTGATGAAGATGAATCTCTGAGAACCGATGGAGCGCATAGATCAGAGCGCGAGATCAGCAATGATGGCTTTGAGATGAAGACAAAAGACTCGAGGTATAGAAGGTGGAGAGGGTAGAAATAGCTTCTTGATATGAAGAAAGGAAAGGAATAACGCATCTGGTTTGATGAGCTGCGCGATTGTGGACCCTGGCTATGCACGGTTTGCTTGCCTGAGACGTTGTGTAACTTGAGGTGAAATGAAGAATTGCAGCAAACATAAGAGAACAGCACGGAGGTACCTCCGTGATGGGCGCAACACAATCAAATCGAGGACTGAGCGCTTTGTTTTCGATGAGTGTGTCACGATAGATGGAACACGGAGAGACATTGCCAAATTCTGGAGACGAAAGTAGAACATCGGTTCCAGATGCATTTTCCCGTGGATCGACGATGAAGATCCCGCCTGAATCCGAATAGCCGATGTTGTATCCTCCGTGGGGAGAAGTAGAGCCTCAGGATAATATGGTACTCGATACGAGGCGTGCGCCAGGTTTGCATTGGTGGTTCGTATCGCTACGTGACCATTGACTGTGCGCCAACAAACAGCTCCACAACTGAAGTGTGATATTGCAACTGCTGAGAAGTGGGCCAGCTCCAACTTTGGTATAACACTGCCTCTTCCGTCAAAGTAGTATTGAGTTGTCAGAGCAAGCAAACATATTGCAGTCTGACATCCTAGCTCAGACATTTGGACAAGGACCTATGCGTTCAGCAAAAAAATCACACATGCTTCGTCTTCCAAAATCCAGCTGCAGAGAAGTATACCGCTGGCCAGGAGTAAATGGTCCGTAAAGCAGCTTGTTGGGCAAAAGATAAAAGCAGTACTCAAACGTCTTCCGTCAAGCCTATTTTACTGTATCAGTGGTGCATGGTTGAGGCTGCCAGAATCAAGGAGCTTCGCGGGAGTGTCTCGTAGCCTCACCTGCTCGGAAAGACAGTAAGAGCTTCAAACCAATCGACGAAGAAGAAAACAGTAGCTGATCACAAAGAAAGGTAGAAAAAGCAAGATCTGAGCGAGAGGTCCCTGAGGCACGGCAGCTTCGGTCTTTTCGATTCTCCGGCGCTAAGCACAACCTCTATGCAACAACAACAACGCTCCCTCCCCTTCCTTGCGACACCCCTTTTGGTCTTTCAGGAAATAGTTAGTTCCTGCTCCGATAGTTGTGTTGTGGCAGAATATCGTGAACACGGCGACGCTCTATCGCGCCGCTGCCGTGGACTGTGGCAGACAAAATATGTCACTGTTCCATGAGCAAAGCCATGGATCTCTAATGAGTAGCAATGACTTAGCTGGGTGATTTAAATGCTACGAGGAGTGCCTGTTTGGGCGAAGGACTACCTCAATAAGGCCAGTGGAGCTTTGCTACAGGTTGAAAGAAGCCATAGCTCACCGGAGCCAACCCATCAACTGCCGGACAGTGCAAGCAAAGCCGTTCAGAAGTCAATAACATTGGTCCATACGCCTGAGTAGAATATAGGACGTTGTGTAGGGGGTGTCTGTCATCGAAGGAATCGAAGGGTGTGGGTGTGCTCTCGACGATGATGAGCCCCAACACCTATCCTAAGCCTACCACTATGTGTTAAGCATACGATAAAGCTTCAGATCCGACGCTATGAAGAACACTAGCGGGCATACTAGATGTAAGCTTCTCTATTGTCAACTCCCCAGTATAATGATATTGAAGTACTTCACCGCTTTGACCAATTAGAGCGTCCATTGTGTTTTCAGTATTCTGATAGCTCTCGGCGTCTTTTGTTCACTTATCCTGAAATCTCCTTTTAACACCTCACTTCCAACCCAACTTCTCGCTCTAATCTTCAAGATCAACCACCTTTTCTAGTTCAATCAGATACAATACTCATCTCCATTCCAGAACATTACCAACCCGTAACGATTAACGATGTCTAAGTCAATGGACGCACCAAACAAGATGCTTCTAGGCCAAGCACCAAACGAGACTGGCAACGGCGGCATCGAACAAGATACAGCTGCTAACGTTGCGGAATCTGCAATCCGCAAGACTGAGGAAGTCCATGTTGACGGCGCCGACGAGACTGACCACACCCTCTTGGTTGCCACTGCTACCGCTGCGACCGACCAGATGGAAGTTGACGATGTAAGTTCAAAGCTCTACTCGTATTACTCATGTTACTTGTTGTTACTGTTTTAGTGATTTCGGTGGCTAGAGATTTGCCACCTCACATTTCCTAGGCATAATAGGCTTCATATAACGTGCCAAAGGTCTAGGCTTTGGTAATCAGAATGTCAAGGGCATCACCCGCCTTATTTCTTCTATCTGCGTGTCTTTCTTAATGTTTTCACTAGTTGCTAAGCTTACGGCGAGCCTGCAGAAAGTCAAAGATACCATCAAAGTTGAGGTCAAACCTTCACCAAAGAAGCGTGGAGCAGATGCTACCGATGAGGGATCCCCAAGCCCGCAGAAAAAGCGCACTCCAAGCAAGGCCAAGAATGGTAATGATGACATCCCTCCAACCCACAGGTCTTCAAGCTGACAATGATACAGCCAAGACCGGCGATGCGAATGCTACAGTAGTAGCTGAGCCAAAGTCTCCTAGAAAGAAGGCCGTCACAGCTAAAGCGAAGAAAGCTGCTGCGGATGCTGCTGATGGACAGGAAACGAGCAAGGATGACAAGGATAGCGTCGAGCCAGTCACCCCGAAGAAGAAACGAACGCCTGCTAAGCCTAAGGTTGCCACCCCTAAAGCAGTGACCGACAATGCTGAAACGGACAATGAGGACGAAACCATGACCACTCCGAAAGCTAAGACAACTCCGTCCAAGTCCAAGAGCAACGACGACGGCACGCCCCGCAAACGTGCTACCGCTTCTGCAATCGCTCCGTCGCGCAGTATCCCCACATCCTGGGAGGAAGCCTCTGATGCGGACAAGTTGCTCGTCAAGATGAAGGAAGAAGGGTCCGACTGGAGCACCATCCGTGCCGCCTGGAAAGATGCAACTGGACAAGATACTGGGGCCAGCACTTTGCCCAATCGATAGTATGTGCTATTTTCCCTTTCATTACCGACTCAATTGTCTATCTTCTTGAGGCTGAAGCTAATGTGCGCCACACAGCAACCGCATCAAGGTCAACATGATGCGCCTCAAAGACGGCGACGATAAGCTACTCTTAGCCGCTAAAGAAGAAATCGAGCACAAGTTCCAGAACGACAAGTGGGCTTTGATCGCCACAGAGATGGAATCTAAAGGCGCGGACCATTACCCTACTTTGTTCATCCAGAAAATGTTCAAGGAGCTCAGTGCTAGGTCTGTCGAGAATGGCGCTACCACTACTGCTGCTACCGCCGATGATGCCGGTGAGGAAGATGAGGCGATGGCAGAGGAGTAGTTTGTCTCTTCCGTTATGTTCTAGTCTCAAGCTTGGTACTACTACTGTCGCCGGGTCTACTGGACATTTACACTGTGAAAGACTTAGCTACTTAACATCGGTAAAAAACAAGGGATGTGGAAGGTCTTCGTGGTATGTGCGGTGCAGCTGTTGGCATGCTGTAGCGGTTCTCTGTGCGGAAAATGAGGGCTTGGATTCTTTTCCTTGGACTTTGATCTAGGTGGTTACGGCTGTCTTGAGGCCCTTGGACCTTTCTAGGTAGCATGATATCTAGCAAATTTGATGTCTGCCGTGGTGCATGCTTGACTCTGTGAGTACTTTTAGTTGACAAAGAAATGGATTGGGGAATCTCATGCATCCAGGGTGGTTGATCGCAGCCCAGTAGAGAGAGCGGATGATCGCAGCCTTTAGTACCTAATGCTCTTCCATTATTCACTCTTATGCTATTCACACTCTACATTACACTTGACCGAATTCACTTGTCGACGTCCACCCTCATCATTCACCCTCATCATTCACCCTCATCATTCACCCTCATCATTCACCCTCATCATTCACCCTCATCATTCACCCTCATCATTCACCCTCATCATTCACCCTCATCTCATCTCTCCTCTTCCCCACCCCTCTTCCTTCTTCCTTCCTCCTCCCCCTACACCACCAACACGACCGACTTCCACTCCATTCAATTTTAACGCGCATATTCTAAAATCTTTCTGCTGAATCTTTCTTTTTTTTTTGACTTTGAGCTTTTGGATTTGTTGGTTTGGGTTTTGGTTGGGGATTTTTGGTTGGCTGGGGTGGGTGTGTGTGGTTTAGTTCTGTGGGTTGGTTGGTGGGTGGGTGGGTGGGTTTGAGGTGTGAGGTAGGAAGTGAAAGAGTTTGGTGTGGGTTATATTGCGGGAAATGTTCGATGGATGGTTACCTTATAAGTAGTTTCTAATGTGTTTTGATTTCGGCTGCGCTGTGTTTGTTTTTGAACTTGTTGATGTGTCTTGAATTATAGTAGCATTTAGCGGTACATTTTTCCAACCTGTGTATAAGGTAGCCAAGCACGCCTCTATGTATCCCAGTCCTTTATAGTTTATCCGTCCCAATTCCCAATGTATCCATTAAATCCACACTTTCCAGAATTCGTGCGTCGACCAAGGCGCCAAGGCGCCATCAGCAGCACCATCGTACCCTCCCAGTCCTTCCTCTACACACAGACACCTTTTCCACCCATACAATCAAAACTTCTTCACCCCATCCTTCCCCTCCTTCCCGTCCCCCTGCGGACTCAGCCCCTGCCTCTCCATCCCCAACACCATCCTCAACCTCGACTTCCTCTCCGCCGCCGCCCCGCTCACCGCCACATCCAGCGCCTTGAGCACATTAACAACCTCGCCAGACGCCATGATGCGGATATCGCGCTCGTGCTTCGGGAAGCCTTTGATGGGTTTGTTGGAGGCGAGGTCGTGCAGCGGGAAGAGGATGTCGTGCGGGGAGCTAAGGCGGGAGTTTGCGAGGCGGGCGGTGGAGTTGTGGTCGCTGTTGTGGTGGTTAGTGTTGGGTTGGTTTGAGGGAAAACCAAGGGGGGACGGACGTGGCTTTGATGCGGAGGGTTAGGGCATCTTCTTTTTGTTGGAGGTCTTTTTCTTTTCTGGCAAGTTCTTCTTCCCTGGCGGTTAGACGTCGGGCTTCGGATTCGAGGGACTCAACGCGCGCTTTTAGTTTGTCGTAGAGATTGTCAAAGTCGTTGAATTTGTGCTTGATGTCTGTGGGGATGGTCGGGGGATACGGCGGTGGCATTGTCGCGGGAGGGGATGATGGAGGATTCTGGATTCTGGATTCTGGATTGGCGAGGAAGTTGGAAGGGAATGGGATAGGACAGGAAAGACATCTGGGGGAGTAGTGCCATGGCTTGGGAGTCGTACGATGTGATGGAGGGGTTACATCATAGTGGTGTCGGAGGAGCAGGTTCTTGGGCATGGTTTCACTACCTTACAGTAGGTAGATAAGGGGTTACTTACAAGGCTTATCGGGGCACGTGACAAAAATCCGGAAGAAACAAAGGCCGATGTCGGCTGGGACTGCCGCTCCGAGACTCGCTTATGGTGTCATATCTTACCAACCAGCGGGGTTACATACATACGTCGGTGAACGGCGAGTGCGCACGCAGTCGTTTTGGCGCCCTTCGAGATCCAAATGCAAGTCGAGTGAGTCAGGCCTTTGTATTGAAACATTTGTAAGTACCTAGTAGTGAACATATATACTGTACGATCGTAACGGTTCCCTGCATTGAGAAACTCCGCTGGGACTATTCGTCTTTTCTTTCCATTTTGATTCAGGCAGTCGTACAATGGCAGAACTTCAATCCCCCAAAGTTCCTTTTGGCCACCCCATGCGTAATGCCCACTTCAACTTCGCTCCCTCCCATACACCACTTAACCATGGTTCGTTCGGGACCTATCCCACTGCCGTACGGAATAGACTTCGCCACTGCCAAGAACTTGCGGAGGCAAGACCGGATCTCTTTATTCGCTGGGATATCCCTCAAGCTCTCGACTCCTCTCGAGCTGCTCTGGCCTCATTCCTGGGTGTCTCGGACTCGGAGGTCGTTCTTGTACAAAACGCCACTACGGGCATTAATACGGTGTTGCGAAGCTTGAAATACGAAGAAGGAGATGTTATTCTTCATTTCTCTACCTTATACGGAGCCTGTGAGAAAACGGTCTGGTATGTTTGCGAGACCACGAAAGCGGAGAGTGCGGTAATTCAAGTGCGTTATCCATGTAAAGATGAACGGGTTGTAGAAGACTTCGTATCAGCGATAAGAAATGTGGACGGGCAGCCTGGCAAGAGGGTACGAGTAGCCATATTCGATACCATAACCGCTCTGCCGGGAGTTCGAGTACCGTGGGAAAGGTTGTGTGAAGTCTGTCGAGACGAGGGTGTATTGAGCTTGGTGGATGGGGCTCATGGCATTGGTCATATCAGCTTAGACCTGAAGGGAGTGAATCCAGATTTCTTCGTTAGCAATTGTCATAAGTGAGTTGGTTTCTACGTCCACCGTGCCCAGCCCTCTAATTTGAAGTGGCCTGAATTTGTTGATGAAAGCTTATTCATCGATGCACGAATGAAAGATGGCTATACGTACCAAGAGGGAGCGCGGTCTTCTACGTACCCGAGAGGAATCAACACCTAATCCGAACTTCGCTGCCAACATCCCATGGATTTGTACCAGTCCTTGGAAAGACACCAATATTTAACCCTTTGCCACAAGGCAACAGAAGTCGATTTGTGGAATTGTTCCAATTTGCGGCCACCATCGACGCTAGTCCATACCTCTGCATTGAAGAAGCCTTGAATTTCAGGCAAAACGTGTGCGGAGGTGAAAAGAGCATCATGGGCTACTGCGAGCAAACGGCTCTAGAAGGAGGTCGAAAAGCCACAGAAATACTGGGAACAGAGATGATGGAGGAGACTATGATGAAACGAGGCTTGTTTGCAAACGTACGATTGCCATTAAACATCGGGGATGATGTCGGAGAGATCAAGAAACAGAATGCTTTCATCTTCTTGGGTTGGATTGCGAAAAGGCTAGTGGCGGATTATGATACCTTTATGGCTCCATACTTGCATGGCGGGTATTTCTGGGTTCGCATTTCGGGCCAGATATACCTTGAAGTGCAGGACATCGAATGGGGAGCCAGAATGTTGAATGAGCTATGTAGAAGAGCTCGAATTGGGGAGTATCTGCAGATAAAGGCGCAACTGTGAAGGATGTCGGACATGATCGGGGCCTCTCCAGGGTACCTGAAGAGACTTCTAACATGTTTCGGGATCTTTTGGTCGAAACCGTACAGGATGCCTAGGACGAACCACACATCACTTCGTACCGGTTGGAGCCCACTGATCTTGTTCATGGCAATGAATTAAAAAGTGCCAAGTGGCCAGAGAAGTACGGAGGTGTGGGAACAAGCAAAGTCCGAGATCGTAGTCGTAGATTTTCGGCTGTTGGAGATGGTGGCGGCATATGCACGCTGCAGCTTATGCGTCCACCGTTCTCCAAGCATTGCGTCCTACATAACACCTTGCTCCGTGATTCGATGTTTTGTGAGTATATCAAGCGATGCGATCAAAGCCCAAGGGTAACACCCATGGTTGTGACTTGTCCTTGCATGAAGGATGAATTCGAGAGATCCGCGAATGCGCTGGATAAACAGCCACTCACTTGTCAGGTATGAATACTGAATGGAAGTCTACCACCTGTAGAATAAACACTGAGATACCCGGGACATAGGGAGTATCTAGAGGTAGAGGAGAATTTTCCAGTTGATCAGCCCCCAAGATTCGGCAGGACAAGGGTCAAACTTGGGCTTACCGCTTCAATATCACACTAAGACCTAGGCCTCCAACAGGCTCAAGCTACACCAAGTTTTCAGCGTGGCAATGTAGGTTGCCGTCCGCCTACGTCTTGCCTCTTGCTGTATCTCCAGAACATAGGCCCCCCATATAAACAATAGCCTGACCTCCATAGCCCGAGAGATTTGTCCTCGGTTTGTACAACACCCTAAACGTGAGCGTCATCTCCGATGACAGCAAAACCTCTTGGACCCGTCAAACTGAAAACACATACCTCGTCCTTAGCTGTCAGGAAGACATCATCTGACTCTAGCCACGACGATACAACAATACCTACTCCCTCCGAAACACCCCCCCGGTTCTCCGATTCCAGAGGTGCAAGCCTTCCAGACCTAGACAATCTCGAGAGTGCAAATATGGACGATACCAAAGCAGCGGGTTCCAGCTTAAGGGAAGATGTAAAACCAAATGCGGCCGACGGTTCTACAATACAGAACGAGACCAAGACCCAAGATACTGGAGATGCTAAAGGAAAAAAAGGCTCGTGTAGGAGGCACTCGAAAGGTCTCAAGAAAGCGAACAAGCGCTCTAAGGTCAAGGTAGATGAGTCTAGCGCAAGCGAAAGCTCGTCTTCTAGTAGCTCCAGCTCCAGCTCTAGCGATTCCGACAACCCCACAGAAGCTGAATCTTCCGAGGAGGAGGAAGATCCAGAGACTCTAAAGAAGCGGAAGAGCAAAGCAAGGAAGGCGAAAAAAATGAAGGAGCTGAAAGAGAAGAAGAAAGCCAAATCACGGAAATACAAGGAGCCTAGCGATGAGGAGGACGAACCCGAAGCTAGTGACGAGTCTAGCTCGGAGGAAGAAGAGAAGAGGAGGAAGTTAAAGTTAAAGAAAAAGAAGAAGGCAAAGAAGCACCGAAAGGAGGTAGAATCTTCGGATAGCGAGGAAGAGGAAGAGGACGATCCTGTAGCTCGAGCTCAGGCGCACTTGAAGGCTTTGAAGATGCGAGGCTATCGACGACTGAATAAAGGAGGTCTAAATTCGCTGAACGAGAAGGCACTGAGGAAGGGCCTGAAGTCGAAAGGCAAGAAAAAGAAGAGGCAAGTTTCGTTGGACCGCTTGCTCGCTTATTGAAATGCATTCCAGCGGTGCGGCAACGCTGACAATACACTTATAGGGGCTCCAGAGTAGACTTTGTTCGCATAGATCAACTCTGGGATAGTTCAATACACAACTACAAGCTTACAGAGACCGCCGAAGACGCTGATGCCGATGAATATGATCAATACGTATTTACCGTCCGAAGGAAGTTTGACTGGGAAAACAAGTACACGGAGACTGTAGTTGACATTAAGAGCAAGCCACTCAAAGAAGTCTTGACCCACGTTATGGGGGCTGTCAAAGGAGTTTCATTCGCCGAGGAGACGCCAGTTGTAGACCCGAACATGCTTTTTCTGTATCTCGAAGAACTGCGCACCCATATGAAGGAACTCAAATCTCAGAGTAAATCGGAGAAGAAGAAAAAAGCAAAGAAGTCTGCTAAGCTCAAGGCTGATCATGTCAAAGTGCTCATCAAGTACCTTGACAAGGACTATGCTGAGACGAAGAAAACCCTCTATCCGCTGTTAGAATCCAACACCATCACGTTCGACCTTCTGTGGGCCTTGTTTAAGAGTAACGAAATCGCTTACTGTCCGACATACTCAAACCCTGACGAGCCTAGAGCCTTTAAGATCGAGTATGCTACGAAGGAGTCTTCGTTCATGAAAGGCACGTGGTATAGCATCGAAGGCCGCTATCTCGAATACGACGGCAAAACTTTCGGCATGGGAACCATGGAAGTCGAAGTCGAGCAATTCAAAGGCCCTCGCAAAATTACCAGTCTCGCCTGCTATCCCCTCAAATACCACAAGGACTCCGACAACCTCAAACTGCAATTAGTCGAGCGGGGCAAGAAGTTTGTCGCTCTCAAAGGCATGAATTATCGTTTTCATAAGGGTATGGCCTTCTATAAGAAAAAGCGCCAAATCATCAAAGTTAACATCAACGGCCGCGTCATGGTCGATCCTGCGATCCACCGCCGCATCAACCCAAATTATCCCATCTCTACCGTCAAGCCCAAAGATCCCGATATTCTCGAAGAGGAAGAAGACAGCAATGACGACAGCTGCGGCTGTTGCCAAAGCTCCGACGATGACGGCGGGCAAAGACCCACAGACCAGCTAGAAGACGCCGACAAGCCTAGAACAAGAATGAAGCTCGTCATGGACGCTGACGAACGTCCCCACATTGTCGAGGTCGAAATGGACGAAAACGGCAATGAAGTCCAAAAGGAAGATATCGACCAGCTCCCAGGCCAGGATGGAACTGCGGAACGCCAATTCAACGACGAGGAACTGCTTATTGCAAGCCCGGTTGTGCTGGGTTTCGCCTTTAGCGAAAAACTATGGCTCGAGTTTACCGTCAGCGGTATCAATGATATCGATTGGAACGAAGGCGCATTCAGCTCGCTCGTGCTACCCGAAAACCAAAAATCCATCGTCAAAGCCCTCGTCGAGTCCCACACTTTCCAGGCAAGCCGCAACATCGACGACGTCATCCAAGGAAAAGGCCGCGGTCTTGTCGCCGTTCTACACGGTCCTCCAGGCACGGGCAAGACACTTACTGCGGAGGGTATAGCCGAGCTCCTCAAATGTCCGCTCTACATGGTCAGCGCAGGGGAACTAGGCACCAACCCCCGCGAGCTCGAGGCCGAACTAAACAAAATCCTCGACATCGCACACTCCTGGGGCGCCGTGTTGCTGCTTGACGAAGCGGACGTGTTTCTCGAAAAACGCACCATCCAGGACATCCACCGCAACGCGCTCGTGAGCATCTTCCTCCGACTGCTCGAATACTTCCAGGGGATCCTCTTTCTTACCACCAACCGCGTCGAGACCTTTGACGACGCTTTCCAGTCGCGCATCCACGTCGCGCTGCGTTACGGCGAACTGACGACGAAAGCTAAACGCAGCGTGTGGAAAATGTTCCTTGATAAGGTGAAGGCCAAGGATGGGCTCGAAACTGTCGATTTCAAGGAGTCGGATTATGATAAGCTTTCCAGACACAACCTAAATGGCCGTCAGGTATACACTCTCCTCCACCCCCTAATCCTCCCCATCCCCTCAATCCTACACTACCCCTGTGACCACAAAAATCTTTCCACTAACACCCCCCTCAATAGATCAAAAACGCCGTTCGCACCGCCCAAGCCCTCGCGGTCAACTCGAATCAACCGCTCAGTATGGAAAACATCGCCAAAGTGCTCGAGGTGGCCGAGACATTTGAGAAGGATTTGAAAGGCGGGACGGGATATGAAGGTATGTTCTCTCTTTTATTAGCATTTTCCTCGTGGAGCGGGCCTGTGAGAAACAAGGTTGTGAGAGAGTACTAATATTTGGGTACAGATGCCATGAGGAGTTACACCTAACCACCCTCTCCGACCCTCTACATAACCGCTGTAACCGCCAACACCCTTCTCCACTCCCTCCAATTTCCCCTCCCGCACGCCCCTTCCACGATGACGAGTATAGCATAACACAATATTCTTCGACAACACAAACCCAAGGTCACGCAAAACCAAGAACGTACATAGTCAGCCACAGACGGGGCGGGGCGGGGCGGGGCGGGGCGGGGCGTTCACATTTGCATAGCAGCCGAGCATTCTTTTCATTTCCAAATGGTTGAAAGGTGCGTTTACTGATTTGGGGGAATGGGGGACGGGTGTTGCTTCATTTTTAAATAGCATGCAATTGGGAATTTTCAACCCCTTTTTTTTCTTATTCATCCTGCGCAGCTCTCTCTCTCTCTCTCTCTCCCCCCCCCCCCAGCCTCACTTTCACACCCCCATGCTTTCACTCCTCCTCCTCCTCCAGCCCAGCTCAGCTATAGCCTAGCCTAGCCTAGCCTAGCCACACCCTTACAATTGAAATCAAGAATTCCAGCGAACTTTTGAACCCCCCGGTTTCGTTCGGGAATCTCAGAGCGCGATTCGCAAAACAAAAGTGATACGATCTGTGATCACAGGTAGGTAGGTACCTGGATATCGCCTAGAGTAGCTCATATCGCGCTCGTCCACTACCTATGTATGAGCAACCGACGTTGTTGTTGTTAAGCAAGAGGTAAGTAAGAGTGTTGTTGCGTTGGGAGACTTTGAATAGAAGGGAGGGCAGTGGTAGATGACAAATTTTTCATCCGTCCGACTTTGTGAGAAACGAGGCGGTTCGTTTTAGCATACAATCGAGGACTTTTCGACTCAAACTTCTGGCCTCTCAGCACAGCTCTCTGCCTTGCCTTTTGCAATGAAAGTTCATAGTTGTATAGTTCATAGTTGTACAGATACACACATGCCACGCTTGCTTGCTCAAAACGCTCACGTAAGCCATTCGCCCCATCCACCTCCCCACCCCCCACCCCATCAGAACCCAAACCTACCTCTTCCCCTTCTTCTTTGCCGCCACAACTTTGAACGCCGAATTCGTTTCCTCCTTCGCAGCAGCGGGTGGCCCTTTCTTCGTAACCTCACTCCACGCGCCACTGCTCTTGCTCTCACCGGCATTACTAGGCGAAGAGCCAAACCCTGAGATGCCAGTGCCAAAACTCGGGCTGGGGATCTGGCCCTTGTCGGCGAGTTTGCGGCGACGGATGAATTCCTCGGCGAAGCGGCGGCCGTCGAGGGTTTGCGAGGAGGCGTAGATGGAGTCAGAGATAATGTCAAGTTCGGGAGGGAGCATGAGGAGTTGAGAGACGAAGTCATGGACTAGGCAGATCGAAGTGTTAGCTCATGGGTTAGGGAGTTGATAATGTAGTGGGATGGGGTTACCAGGGATATTGGAGTTAAGCCCTTTGCTCAAAGCAGCCTTTGCCCATTTCTGGAATTCTTCGTTTGCATTCTGCTGTCCTGGAACAGACACCTCTGCGGTGAGGCTCCGACTAGAATGGGCGGGGGTTTTGGGCTTCGCGACTTGAGCTGGTGGCTGCACGATCCCTGCGCTGGCAGCTCTGGCACCGAGGGCCGGAGCCGGACCGGTAGGAGTCTTGAGCTTTCCGGAAGCTCCAACGGTAGTCCATGCACTACTTGCGCCTTGAAGATTAGGTAAAGTAGCCTTACTGGCTAGGTCAGCGTATCTTTTGCCACCAGCGGTGGGAACCACATTCGAGGTGTTGGTTGCCGCGCTGGCGGCCGCAGCAGCGGCAGCCCGGTGTTTACGTGCCTCTTCTTCCTTCTGGATCTGGGCTAGAGTCTTCTTGGCATTTGCAATAGTTGTGGACGTTGCGGGTTTACCAGCAACTGGCTTTGCCCATGCTGACGGTCCGGTAGATTGCGGAACGGCTGGTGATACTCCAGTAGCCCAATTTGCTGACGAAGGCAAACCTGGGGCTGGTGCGACGGCCTGAGGTTGATGGAGACGCTCGTGCTCAGCCAAGGCCTTTCTAGCGGCAGCGGCAATCTCTTCTTGCTGAGCTGCTTTGCGAGCTTCTACCGCCTGAATTTCTTTCAAAGATGGTCCCTTAGCAATTTCATTATTTTCCTTGGCCCAAGGAGCAATTGTTGCGTTTGGGGTTTCCACCGATGGCGTCTGAGAAGCAGATCGAGACTCAGCCGCTAGCGCATCGGCGACATTGGATCGGTTCCGTTGGGCAGCAGGAGCTGGTAGGGGTGAACTTGACTGTGGTGGTGGAAAAGGTTGCGGTAGACTAGATTCGATCTTAGCCCAAGGCGATTGCGGCTGTCCCATGGGAGACTGCTTGGCCGCTGCTTTTTGCACCTGTTCAGTCATGGAGAGTGGTTCCGGTAACTTTCCAGTAGCCAGCGCTGCCTGTTGGGCGTCTCCATAATCGGAATTTATGTCTAGTACTCGCTGCTGATGCTCAATCTCGGGCGTAGGTTTGCCGATTTGGCCAAGTTCGCCTCCATGCGGCTGACTCCTTTGCTGCTCTTCCATTTGTGACCGTAGCTGATGATATTGCTCATACCGTTCCGCTGTGACTCGATTTTCATCAGAGCCTCGCTGCAGTAATTCATACTGCTCTTGCTCACGCTGTAATCTAGCTCGCTCTTGCAGCATAGCCTTCACTTGCTGTTGATGACTCAGATTGTCTTGTTGACTCGCATTATAGGATGGACCCGTGAATGGAAGCTGGTTTCCACGCCCAGCGTTCATTCGTTCCATGAAACCAGGCAGCTCATCTTCACGCACTGAGCTTAATGCGTCAGATCCAACGCCTAAAGGGCCAGCATTCCGGGAGAGAGGATCGAAGAAGTTCGGAACCGTTGCTGGCGGTTGAATTGGACCTTGAGCGGGGGAAGGCTGATAGCCAGTAGGAGAGGTAATGCTTCCGTAGCTAGGTTGGCTTTGCAAGCTGTGAGCACTTGAATGGTGGTGGAGCTGCTGGCCATGGATGCTATGTGGGCCGCCTTGCATGTGCTGCATTTGTTTAATCATGACTTGTTGCTGGGCCAGGTGCTCCTTCTGCCTTGCCATAAGATATTGCTCTTCCTGCTTCCGTCTCTCAAGTGCATTCTGCTGCTCAGCTGTCAGGGTGGTACCAAAGCTTGGGAAGCTACTAGCGAAAGGAGGTTGAGCTGAGCTAGACTGCGCAGCAGATGGTGTTGTTGCTGGAACTGAACCTGAAGCGGGAGCATTGCTACTAGGCATAGCACTGGCAGAACCATGGGGTATGCCAATTTGGGGAACCAAGAATGGCTCACGAGAATTTCCGATCCGTCGTATCAATTGCGCTAGAGGCTCATAGTCGGCATCTTCCAGCTTCTTGACCTGCAATTCCGGAGAAAAGAAGCCTGCCTTGTACCAGTCATGCATCTCTAGCCCCGACCATGGCCCCTGGGTGGTTCCTTGAGGGTCTCGGTAGATCCATCTCATGCGGTCTGGCATTACCATTTGACGCTGCTGCGTTGCAGGCATCTGACTGGCATCGGCGCTCGAGTACCCTTGGTCTTGCGCTCGACCAAAGTATGAATTACCCGCGGTAGATGCAAGTGATGGCGTTCCAATTGCGGCGGAGAAAGGTGCCTGAGATGACATCGATGTTGTTACTTGACTGAGCGTCATTTGACCGAGCTCCTCCCTAGAAAACGATGGGTTCGCCCCTGGCGTGCCCCTACTCCGGATGTCAAGGTTCCCAAAAAGGTCGTCTAACACCACGCGCCCGAGACGTGAAGAGCTCTCTGCATCCCGCATTCCTGAGCCCATGCCGGGTGCATTGCTTACAGGAAGGTTTCTCAGATAAGATTCACCACCATCGCTATGTCCCTGCTCTTGCCTAAACTGGTCTCCGCGCATCTGTTCTTGCGTGGCATGCGGGAAGATCGAAGCCGTCTTACTCCCGCGGCCTATTGCACCTAAGGCACCAGATGGATTACCGGCACCATAGATTCCGGAACCGCCTAGGCCACCATGACTAGGCGAACTGATATCACCCAACGGACTGAAAATAGAATCGGCGAAACCCGTGGAGAATCCAGGCGTGGCTTTACTCGGAGTTCCGACCGCGCCAGGCGCTGCTGACCATGAAGCTGTGCCCAGTCCTCCCAATCCTCCTAACGATCCAAGATTTGGGAAGGATCGCTGAGCCCCTACACTTGAAGTCCGACTTCGATCACTCGCGCCATCGAATTGCGACTGGATCGCCCGCGGTGGATACCCGTACTGCCCAGTACCCTGAAAGCGAGGAGCAGGTAGGTCCGAATCATCGTTCTCATAATCTTGTGGAACTGCATTCTCTCCTTCTGGACTTTGGTAGGGATTGGTATTTGTAGGGCTCATAGGTTCGTTTGGTTGGACACCTTGGTTCGGGGCTTGTGGCGTGTTCTGTTGCGTGTAATCACGACGCTGCATCGCCTCACGGAAGGGTGGTATATCGGAAGACATTCCTAAGGACGAGAAACCAACCTCATCATAGGACGCCTGGCGGTCCGGGATCCGAAATTGGGATGGTTGTGGACGGGGCGGACTAGCATCATCGCCACCCAAAGCCGCGCTGCCTGTTGGACAATCCTCTTCGTGTCGATTTGCGAATTTCTCTGTACCGGATGGTTGTATCGAGCGGCCAGTTCCCCAGCTCATCGAAGACTGTTCATTTGCGGACTCGGCCAGTCTCTCCAAACTACTCAAGGAGCCCCTTTCCTTTATTCTTGATTTCGCCTCCTCAGGCTTTTCCGCGCTCATAAGAATTTTGAATCGACTTTCACCGCGAAGACTACTAAATCCTGACTTTTTATCAGCAGTTGCCGGGTGGCCTGGCGCACCATCCAGTGAGAAGTTCCCAAAAGCTCCCATTGGAGAGAACCCGGCAGATTGTGGGGTTGCAGACCATGGCGAAGATGGTCCATTTAGATCCGCGCTTGCTGGACCGGTGAAAGTTCGTTTTAAATTACTGAATGGAGTAGTTGACTCTGACAATGAACTTGGCTTGCTACTCTCTAAGTCTCTCTCCTCAAGACTCGGTCCGAAACCTCCTTCTTTAATGTCTGTCCTTCTCCTGAGGAGGGACGGTGGGGGTGTAGACATATTTGGTTCATCTCTAAAAAACTGCGTGTTTCCTGTTGGCGATGCTAACGGATTGCTTGATCGAAGGACTTCAGATGATTCCCTACGCCTGGTTCCAGGACGCGACGACGGGGAGCTCCCAGTGTAATTATTTGAAATATTTTGCACCTGTGAGACAGACGTCCGCCGACCAGGAACCCCATTAATTGCTGAGTTATCCTTGTTGGTATTCTGTGTTGGCGGCTTGAGTGGGGAGTTCACAGAGCTCGTAAAAGCCTAAAGCGTGATTAGTTAAGCCTTGCTATGTGCAGACAGTTCTGCTTCCGGATTACCTCTTTTTCGTGATCGGTCATATCAATCAATCCAAGAGGTTGAACTTTTCCTTCATGGTCCCAGCATATATCGGGCCCACTGATCCCTTCTTTGTGATCTTCCTTCTTTCCCCACCCACCATTTGTTGTACCATTCACAGCTCCCGGACTCCATCCATCAACGAAAAGATCACTGATAACGATGTTGGACTGTCCAGACTTCCCCTGTGCTCTGAATAATTCAAGTAGCTGGTCTCTGGAATACCGATTCTCAGCAGTTGCTCCATTACGGCCGTAGGTAGATTGATAGTTTGAGTTCAGATGTGGCGGAACATAAACACCGCCACTCGGTGAAGGGTGGCCAGTCTGCGTGGATTCTCTTTGGTTCGATAAACTATTTGCGAGAGAAGGCCGCCGGAATGTTTGAGTGGCGCCATTGCTGCGAGCTCGCGACCTATAATTCAATGTTTGTCAGCGCTGAGGACTGTGGAATCCAACTGGTAGACACGGTATGGTTGCATCGTTCCTAGTATTTGTACTCACCAATCGCCACTACCTTCGCCCCTTCCAGAATTTCGACCGTTGGTATTTCCCTCATTGCTCGTATTACCGGCAGCTGCAGAAGCGAAGCTCGAAGTAAACGGAGAGGGCATAATTATATGCGGAACAAGCTAGAATGAACTGGACGAATGGCACGTCGAGTTAACGGAGGAAAGCTCAGATGTACGGGGTTGAAATTGGTGAATCGCGGTTTCTCGATCGTGAGGTAGTTTCGAAGTTTACAAGCTTAATCAACGATGGTCAAAGTGCTACCAGTCTTTGCGGTCACAGTATCAGGAGTCAGACTGCTCTCTTGGGGTCGTTGCAGAGTTCGTGAAATTGAATGGAAGTGGAAAAAGTGTCGAAGTTTCACGTCCAGTAGGAAAAAGGGTTCAGAGCATCTCATCTCGCGAGCTGCTAATTTAGCCGTTGGGAGGGATGAGATGTGCTCGCAAAGGTACATTTTCCAGCATGCAAGCGGGCACACGACAATTCCAAGAGCGCGCCACGATCGACTTCTCGAATCCACGACGTGTCGGGGTCTTGATGTCACAGGAAATATCAATGTTTGATGTGTCTCATTCTTTCTCGTGTTATGGAGCATCAAGTATGCACCTATAGCTCATACGAGCTCTCTCTACTATTGTACCGTCCTATGAAGCCAGGGGTTGGGTACTCTACGGTAACCGGTAAACGCCACCTTCCATTGAAACTCGATGTTTTACGAAGAAAGGGATGTACGTCTCAAGAAGAAATGATAGAACCCGAGTGAGAGGTCCCTTACAAGCCGATCTGATACGCTACGTAAATGGTTTGATTGTTGTATCCGAAGTATCTTACTTGGTCCTCTTGCAGTCGGTAGGCTACTCTATCCGAAGATGGTGAGGATTCTTACGGTCTATGGGTAATGGGTGCTATTCTTGTCGCCGGGCTTGCTCTCCTTTTAAAACATATGGCATCGCTGGAAACAACAGCTGATGCACTGCCTCTCGTGCAAACTCCTCCACTGCCTCGTGCTGTTGGTACTGAGAAATGTTTGCCCTCATTTGCTCCCGCGGAGATTTCTACCAACATGAACAATTAGGTCTTCTACCTACATATAAATAAGACTGCGCTGCACGTCTCATGGTCTATGGTCAAATCTCTCAAGCCACGCGCTCAGGCTGACCTTAGCAGAAAACCTGGTCCACGTCATATCCTCTGCCTTGTGCAAAAAGCAAACTTCAGCAAGCAAACAATACTTCGAAAACTCGTGTTAATTATTCCTTCTACGCTATTACTACGTTCAACAGCAAGCCCTCAATTTCTGAAGTCGAAAAACCCCATTCATCCTTTTGGCTTTTCGCATCCTTAGACTTCTAATCTCCCAAGAAGGCATTAAGCTAACGGGCCAAGTGTAAAAGCATCAACGATGGTTTGGGGCGAAGTGGCACTGACGAATATGTTGGGTTTCCGAGAGCATAACAGAAGATTGAGAGACGGACCGAGACGAAGCTACGATGTTCCACTGTCGGACGGTCGACCTGGCGCGCTCGTTCCTCTACAGCGAGAACGCTCTGGGCCAGGTATGATGCGTTGTGGGACTTGCAGGGTTCCGATGATCTCTTGTACTCACAGAGATCGTGGATCGAACCCCCGCTGGCATAGGAGGTACGGTAGCCCTCGCCCAGATGGTCTTCCTATGGGCCGGGACCGAAGGCAAGGGTATCATCTGAACGACCGACTACATATTAGCCCCTTCCACCGTCGAGGTAGACTTCAACACCAAGAACTTCTCGACGATGACGACTGCTCAGATGACGCCTCGGACTACGACGCAGATGCTTACAGTGATAGTGATATCCTAGACCTACGCATGGAGAGATTATTTCGTGCTTTGCCTGGTTGGGGTAGGGATGAGACCAGGCGGCCGAGCTACCATCGAGAGCGAGAGCAGCCTCGATACCCCAGTCATCGTTCTTACAATCATACCGGACGCCCGTCGAATTTTTATGATCACCAGAACAACTCGTACGATGAAGGAATGATGTATGGGCGAGGCGGGGGAAACAGAGGCCATCACACGACGTATGCACCTAGTGAATCTGAGTCAATGTTAAGTTACTGATTGTGGGGGCGTGGGATTAGGTAAACCCAGTACTACATAAGCTCATTTGACAACGCCCTTTACTGAAGCTCTTACAGTTAATGCGACAAATTCTTGTACTCTCTGATAGATATTGGAATAATTTGCTGCAGGTTATCAATACTTGTCGAAGCCTTAAGGTTTGGGAATTTGTGCCGCCTATGCTAGCAAAAAGGGCTCCTGAGCACTCTCAATTAATTGCTTATTTGGCTCCATCTCACCTCACTCAAAGTCTCATTTGTTCATTGTACCTGAAAACTTATTGGGGATGAAGAATCTATGAAGTTCTATTCCTTCCAGATCTGAAAGATGGATTTCCGCTAGCGCAATCCTGGTGTTCACCGTGGGCTATACAAACCTCTCCACCCACCCACATTTCCGTCTCTTCTACATCCACATCCGCCTCGGAGTCCTCCACCCGATTTAGGGGTCGTCTTCCATATCCACTTCCTGCACCTGGTCTTCGTTCCATAGACTAAACTATTACTCGATCTTCTTCCTCCAGCTTTCTTTCTTCCACTTGGCAGTCTTTATCAGAGATTCGTATTCTTCTGACTTTCCATGCGAATACCTCCCATTTGAGGATCTTTTATATGGTTATCTTCTTTCACTTTCTACCAGACGTTCCTGCAAGCTTTCTTTCCATATCGCTGTCTCACCCGGTTTTCCTTACTCAACCTGCTGTTATTCTTTCGATTCGAGTCTCTTCTACATTGAAAGGAAGTCATGCTGCTTGCTTCGTAGTGCCAATTTTCTTCTATGTGTGATATAGTCACAAAGAAGGTTGACAGTTGTTGCTCGAACGTCATCTACTGCTACATGCCGCTTTAGCAGTCCTTGCCCTAATGCCATATCAATAACAAAAGCAGCGATTGCACTAACGACGAGTGTGTTTATGGAAAGCTTCTTCACCCAATCTCACGATCAACCGACGTCACAACTTTTCACACGCGATTTATTGCAATCTACATCTTCATTGAAACTATCATTGCACATAGTATACTCTTTAATAGGCTTGATGCGACCTATACCTCTTGTTATACTTCAAAATAAGATACTCACAATTCTCTTTGGGTATGCTTATAGGATCACACGGAGTGATCTAACATATCTCTCACGGAAACCGGTTCAGTCGTTGGTACCTAAGTGCACTACCAATCCTTGGGGCTTTCAGAGTTTATGTACCTCTTTCAGGACGGAGTACAACTAGATGACAATTCCTCAAATGTGAGTGATGCTGCTTTGGTGATGAGCTCGGAGGAAGCTAATGAGCGATTAGGGGAAGAAAACAAAGACTCAGCGAAACTTTTAGGATGTTCTATAGTGCGATCTGAACTGGTAGACTCACCTACTAGCATCAGTATGCGTTTAAACACGCCATCCTTTGTTTGTGCATCCTGTTTTTGATGAGCGATCACCAGCAGATTCAAGGTTTCCAACCTGGCATCCGCCCCACGCTACCATACGACCATTTCCCAAATAATCTCCCATTCTGTGCGGAGCACTTTTAGAACGTGTACAAGCAGCTGGACCGTTTTACAAACTGGAAAATCGAGAATCTCTGATCTTATGCTTCAGAGAGTGGAAGCGTTGCTCCACTTGGACTTCCCTACAATCACTCACTACATCGCTACAAAAGCGGCTCCTCCGTACATTGTACCATACAGCCAGCAGGACGCTTCAACCACAGTTTGGATTGGTCAATGTACGTCTACAAACGGCTATTCAGCACGGAGGATCGTCTCGCCATATCTACTCGAATATCTGAAGCTGATCTAAAGATTTATCTAAGTGTAATCGAATCTTTCCAATTGCATTCTTGAAACGATGAAATATTTCATGTTTACAGGTGGAGATGCTTCTTACCTCTATTGAGACGCTTGTCACTGTCGGCGCGATATAGACTTGCAATGCTTCACTGAGGAGGCTAATACAATACCAGTCTTAGGACAAAGACGGTTGCCAACAGGACTTTCGCAAGGGAGAAATAGATATGAGGTTCAAAAGAGGGAAGACGTAGATGAAAATGTGGATTGACTGAAAGAAGTGGAGGGGGGCGAGACACTTATGCAAAAACTTCATAATATCGGTTTTATAAGCGATAATTGCGGGCAGCTGAATGCTGCGAGGAAGATCCTACAAGGGGCAGCCTTTAGTGAGAGTTCAAGAAAAATGGAGCACGAGCGAGCTGAGATAGAAGAGGGTTCAAGCAGTGCATGCAGAACGAGGCATGATATCGGTATGAGAACTACAACTGCTGATACGTGAGGTTCTGTGAGGAAAACCTGACAAAAGAACCTCAGTAGCAACACCTTAAGAAAGATGAAACATGAGCAAGCCGAAGAAACAGGCCCCAACGCTTGTAAAAAACGCTATCATACCGTTTTTACTACCGAGAAGTCCGGACTTGTAAGAATTTGGCAGGAATATTACACGGAGGATGCTCTCAGCGAAACCACAATTCAGATCAGAAGAGAATAACTTCCAGAAGTGAACCCGGTTACCAAACGTATCATACGGATCCTCTCAAACTTCCTTTGCAGACAAGAATTGCGAGTTGGCGAGACTCTTTAATTAAAACTGGTATGGAAATTCACAGAAAGACGAAAATGGATTCAAAGAATGTGACACAGTCGAGAGATGGCCATTCAAATGCTCAAGAATCCAAAGAAAGAAATTAGAAAGGCCAGTGATTATCCAGACATGCATACCTTCCGCACTAGTTACTTGAAGTCGTCACCACCTCTTCACCCAAGGAGTTTCAGAACTGGTCAGACTCACCTTTGGCAGAGCACTTCTCTCAACGAGAATGCGATGGTTGCGGAGTTTGATACTGCAAGGATAGAACACCGTAATCGAAAGAAAGAACAGGGGGAGTATTGAGAAACACAAAGCTCGATCAACAGTCTATTCTCTTCCCACTTCGTTATCTACCTCGTTATAAGGGAGTAGAAACGATCTTTGTCCTTATCATCCTTTTCCGAAGATTTCCCCATACATCATCCCCACCATGAAGATCATGCAAGCGTCTTGGTTATCTCGAAAGGCAGGGTACAAATATCGAGCGATTAAAATGAATGGATCCCGGTACATTGACGACTACGGAAGCACTCTCGACGTCCATCTGGTTCCCACAACATCTTCAATACTTGCAATATCATTGCCGCCTGTAAAAGATCAACCCAGCCGAAAAAAGCAGACTCGCATAAGACATTCACGGAGAAGGATAACAGTGTCGGCGATACCTTCCAAATACCTGATGACGCTGGGTCTGGTGCTAGTGAGAAGAAAGCTGCGAAGATTAGGAACAGAAACCTGAAGCGCAAGGAGAATCGCGATGGTGTTTGCTAAGCAGAAGAGACTTCCAGCGGGGCAACTAGAGCCGAAGTTGTATACTTAGCAGCTGGCCATTAAGGAGAAGTGGGAGATGGAGGAAGAAGAAACAACGCGGTCGGTGGACAAAGGGAGACATTTAGAGGGAGCAGAGGAAGACTCCGACTTTGACATAGACTCATTGTACGATGAAGTTTCGAAACGCTTAAAAGAATAACTTTGATATGCGTGTGAGGAAGATTTATACGTCTGGCGGACTAAGTGTACTCGACTATTCATGGAATAAGTCAGGCTTTCCAAGCCCGTTAGCCATCGAAAAACTTTTCAGTTTAAGAGAGGTCTGAGAAACCTTCGTCTTCGGCGTCGAAAAACAAGCTGAAGCTGCTATAGTTTCTTCTGCACGGAGCTTCGAAGTCGCTTGCCACCTTTCAAGAGCAGCAGAAGGTTCTTATATCTTGCGTCTATTCATCGATATATCATGAAGCCTTCAGAGGACCTACTAACAGCCACTCATCACTTTCAGTACGGATGCCACTTCGGAACCCATGTTGATGACTTCAGATGTCAAGAGGCTATAGAATGGATTTGCAGTACCATTGTTGGTATGTTATCTGAAGCGGCCGCAGCTCTGTGTATTAGGAAACTTACAAGGCCTCTTGGGCACCTATCCACTTTCTATCGAGGGTCCTGTCAGTTGATTTTCGAGGACACGATTAGTATACAATAAAGGGATTCCACAACTGCCCGGTATGGAAGACCAAGAACCTTTCTTGCAATAATTGAACATTCATCGTATCGTGTCTGCCTTGATTCAGTGGAATCAGCCTCGTTTTCAGCTGAGGAAGAACATGGGCTTCTCAGGAATGAACGATCACTCAAAAAAAAAAGTCCAAGACGACAAAAAAGCACAGGAATTTATTATAATTTACTTTGGGCGTCTGGGAATCTACAAATCCCGACCTTGCTCGAACCAGAGTACTCGAGGATTAAATTCCTTCGATATTAAGCCTTGCCAAGCTTTGGAAACTCAAGTACGACTCTCAGGTTGCATATCAGTCCATGTCAGCAACCATCGACTGTTTCACAAATAGCTCGTGCAGTCGAAGGAAGGGTTCGGCGGCAGCTCAGGAAGGAGCACAGGATCCGGTGTACTTTGCATAGGAAGCCACCCCATTGGTCTCCGTTCAACGGATCTCGTGCCTAGCCAAGAACGACATTAACCTCCCCACAACTGGATTACGCAAACAAAGGACGGACGGATCACGAGGTGGTAAAGAAGGACGCTTAAGAACCAACGAGGACGTCGACACCCTTTGGACTACACAAGCGCTAGCCGCCAAACGTATTCTAGATGCAAGGCTAGGTGGCTTACCGTACATATCTTGACTAGGTACTTATCTTGATCAAGTGCTCTTCTTGACACTACCGCAACAATTCCGGGCCCGAATATCAACACAACAGGGATGCGAGGAAGATCTTAAGTTCTCCATTGTAAAGTCCCACCGTCTCGCTGTCAAGATATCAAAACTCTCTGTTCGGGTGCACGCGATCTACATGATCGTATTACTTCCAATCTCATTACCTTTCCCAAACCCCTTCCATACCAACTCTTGCAACATGTAAATTCTTCATGCTTGGAACTATCCAAAAGAACCTACAAGCTTCATTCAGATCTTTGTGACCGTTGGATATAGGGGGTTGGTGGTCATCCTGGGTGGGCCATGTCAAGCCGTGGATATGTGCCTCTAGAGCGGTGGATCCAAATATGAGGACCGTGGACAGGCCTATGACGGGGACAAACGCCTAATAGTCAAGAGGCTTGAAGCTTTCAGTCAGGGTTCAAGAGCTAGGAAGCTTCAGGAGCTGAAGTATGGAAGCCACGTCAGGTGACAGAGGGTTAGGAATTTACGAAGGACTTGAATGCTTACATCGGCAGGAGCGTGGAAAAGGGTTTTGGAAGCTCTACTGTCAGGACACAGGGGAGCTAGAAAACATGTTAGACGCTCCGAATAGCTTCAATATATGGCACCGTTCGGCTATGATTCCCAGATTGTTGATCTCTACCACATTGGCCTGAGGCCCGCTAGTAGAGTTTAACACTTCACATTTCTTCCTTCTAGATAGCCTAAAGCAACAACAAAATATACCACATGTCCCAATATGACCTCGTCTTCAACAGTGACTTGCGAGAATCTTTCTTTGCATGCTGCACTAGGGTGACGAATCAGAGACTAGCGTCTTCCATCGCGCTTTCGTAGCGTTTGTAATCATTCTTCTTCATCACATTCGAAATATCTATCTAGTCTGAATTCTAGCTACTCTTGCTTCAGCTACCTTAACAAAGCAGTTTTATAAAACCTGCTTTCTTAACTCTACATTATGAAAAACTCGAGCAGCCCATGGTCTGACGATTCTGTTCGAATCGTGCTTTTGCGGGTTTCATTCGGCACTGCGCGCTGAGAAGTTGACATCTCGTCAACATGAAAGTCCCACATAGGACTGAAGATCTAAACAGAATTTAGAGGCAGTAATTCTTGTGAAAATTAAGCTCTGATTAGTTCGAGATATGTAAGACGATATTGAATTCACAGGAAAACAAGCAGGAAGGGATCCTCGGCCGTTTACTAAAACAATTTACATTAGGTCGACATGACTGCTCACCGAGGTATCATTCTCCCACATATATAGAAGAACGGCCCAGCCTACTAGTTGCTCTATTCTTATCTCATCTTTAAGCTCTCCGTGTTTATACTGCTCCTGCTCGTTATTTGGGAATTTCAATACTCCATCCAGTATGATTAGTTCCAACAAAAACACTGTTGTCTGCCTATGCCTAGCCGTATTCTCTCTCTCATTAGCTTCTCCCATTCAAAACCGATATACACCCGAAGGCGGACTATGCCGCGATTATGACATCCCAGTGACCGTCACCTCTAAGAATTATCCGTGGATTGCACCCAAATGGAGCGACAACTTCGGCTTCGTCGATCTTCTATCCGCAGGAGCTACTCGTAGTACTGCAAACTTCCCCCTTCCTCTCGGTGCGCCTGAAAGTCAGACCGCAAGCCATCAGATCTCTGGCACGTTCTGCAGGCCCAAGAAGCAAGGGAAATATTCGAAGACGGTTCTGCTAGCGACACATGGCCTAGGTTTCGACGGATCTTACTGGAACTCACCTTACAAGCCAGAAAAATACAACTTTGCTGAGTACGCTCTCGCGCGAGGGCATTCGATCTTTTACTACGACCGCCTAGGCGTAGGCCGTTCGTCCAAGTACGTTACAACTGCCAGCATTCCTTTCCGGACCAGTAGTAACAGCTAGACCAGAATTTCAGGATTCGACAACCAGTTGTCCATCCAAGTCGCTATTCTTTCTGCGCTTACCGATTCCATTCGCCAAGGCCACTACACCGACACCCTTGGCATTCCCACTTCAATCGTCCTTGTTGGGCATTCATTTGGCTCCTATGTTTCTAGCGCCCTTGCCGCCATCGAATCGTCCATTGCTGATGCCATTGTTCTAACAGGTTATAGTCTTAGCGGCGGAGACGCACGTGTTGTGCTTGAAGGATTTGCTCCCCGCGTCGCGAATCTCCAGGGCTCGGATGTCTTCTGTGATTTTGACTCGGGATACCTTACTACAGTCGACATATTTGCGAGCATTAATAACTTCTACAAAGCTCCGCTCTACGAACATGACGTTGCCGAGTTTGCTGAAAAGACCAAACAGCCCTTTGCCATTGCAGAAGCCCTTACCTTACCGCTTGCTCCCACGAACATCGAGGAGAGTAACTTCACAAGCCCAGCGTTGGTGATTTCGGGCGAGTTCGACTTTATTGTTTGCGGTGGTTACTGTCTGGGCGTGTTGGAGGAGCCGGCGAAGCAGATGTATGCGAATTCAAGGCATTTCGAATCGTACTCGCAACCTGGGACAGGGCATGCGTTGTAAGTGGTAGAGTAGCCTCGCTGTTACGATCCACTGAGCGTCAGCCCTAACGTCGCCTAGATTTTTGAGAGCGAGAGTTCGCAACTCTCCCCCCACCGACGCGCCCCGCTCCAGGCGGAGGGTCGGAGGGGGGCTGCAGCCGCATGCGCGCAGCTTCGGGGGGTTGCCTCGGGGACCCGAGGGCGGGGGGCCGCCGGCGCGGCCCCGTTGGCGAAGAATGCCACGGGTTCGTTTGATGTGATATTTGGGTTCCTCGAGAAAAATGGTCTGTGATAGGGTGGGAAGGTACACCATAAACATCCGACGAATGACACGAAGCAAACGACCAAGGTCACAATTTCATAGTACTGTTACAACTCTGCATTCTCACGGGCTCGCCGCTTAGCCCAAACTAGAGCTACAAAATCTGAAGATTGATGAGATTGGTGCGTCTATACAGTCCCCTACACCAGCTACATTTCGTCTTTTTGTACAGCCTCGTCGGTCCTGTCTTGCTCTCTTACGACTTACGTTCAAACACGGGTTTCGGTCAGTCTCCCACATTGCCGTCGATCTCCGACACGTTTTATCAACCGCTCAACATCCCCGCCTAGATTTCATCAACCGCGCAAGAGTTTCAACGATGTTCCTCGGGCCTTCGGTACCGAGATCTCATCGTTGGCCTCGGCCGATGTGCCATCCCTTGTTAATAGCTATTTCAAATTATTCCCATCATCAGATAAAACCACTCCCGGTACCTGCAATCTTGCCATCAAGCAATGCCTGATTGTTCTCAACTGTACTCTGTTGGGGATACCGGCTGACCTCCCCAGGCATGTGTCAAGGGACAGCATCTGCTGATATCAGGCGCCATTTCCCACGCTTGTGTTTCGCTGGCTCCAGAATTCCCTCCCGTTCCATAACCCGTCTTCATATCAGTCATGTCCAGATGTTTTTCTTTGTCTCTGTGATCCGCTCCCCCTTGTTGTCTGTAATTCTTCCTTTAGCAGCTTGGCCTGCACCTCTCCTTTACGAACCAAGAGTACACTACAGTCATTCCTATACCAGCAGCTAGACCTTCAGTTGACTTGTTGTCTTCAGGCATCGCGTCATTTGACCAACTCTGGTGTATGAAAAGGAAGTCGCTCGCCTGACTGGCTGGCTGTATAGCTACTTTTAGCGCCATGCCCGTGTGGGCGTTGAGAAGGGGTATTACTCGCCGGGATGAGGACATGGGCGGCTCAAAGTACCTTCCTCTCTTTCTGCTCCCCACCAAAAAAGCCTCAACCCCCCCCATTCCTCCCCTTCCCACTCACTAAACTCCCCTTCCTTCACAAGTCAACGGCCTCGACGCCATCTTCACTTTCTCCTTCTTCCCCCCCCCCATCCCTCCACTCCCCTCGCTTCCCCTCCTCCCCTCCTCCCACCCTCCACCCTCCACCTCCACCCACCCTCCCCTCCCCATCTCTAACCCCATATTCCTCGCCTCTACTTCCCTCCCTTCTCATCCTCCACTCTACTCCCTCAACCCATCCCTTTCAAGTCCTGATATTGATCTATCACTATAACTTTACTGATTTACCAATTCATGATATTTCGTTTTGTGGATTTAAACCGGGGGTTTCTATGGGGGTGGTTTTTATTTGAAGGAACCCTTTTTTTTTGTGAGGGGGGAAAGAGAGAGGGAGCGGTTGCGCTTTTCCTTTTTTTTTTCTCGAGAGCTGATTATCTTTGCTTTTCGCTTCCCCTTTCTCTTCCGCCCATTTCTGACTCTCACTTTTTACTACTTTCTTATCAATTCTCTGGAAAAAAAAATCCCTGCACGTTCTTATATTCGATTCATTTGCTTGGAAATTCCTTCGAGATAGCCGGAGCGAGGGTGGGAGGTGTGTGGTGACGGTGACGGTGGAGATGGTGGATGTGTCGGTTCTTGGTCTACTGGGGTGTTGAAGCGAATTTGTTGGAAGTTTTAAGGAATTTCCTCCCTTCCTTCTCCCACTCTCACACTCTCCCCTTCCTTCTCCCCCTCCTCCTCTCCTCCTCCCTCCCCTCGCCATTCCCTCCCCATACCCTCCCCTCCCATTGACTTCCTTCCTTCTCCTATCCTTGGTTCATGGACTGATTTAATTTAGTCGAGTGCGTGAAATGCGTATGAGAATTACGAGGTTGATGTAACTAACTAGGGTTGGGTGGGGGGAGACGAGATGATTGAGAAGGAGAGAGAGTTTGATGTGGAAGGAAAAGCGAGATGAAAGAGATAGATGGAGGAAGAAGGAAGAAGAAGAAGGGAAGGGATCTAGAAGTTGTGAGTTATATAATCTAATTAAAAAAAAGGGGGTTAGAAGGTGTAAGAACTTCGCGAGACGGTTCGAAATAATGATTGAATGTTTTGAAAGAGCAGAACTTGTCTTTCATGCTATCATGCGGCTTAAAGCTGTACAGCATATCATCATTTTCTTTGATATAGATATATGTTTCCACGCAAAAACGAACATATCTCGGGTCTCGAGTATTCAACTGATATTAAATCACAAGAATCAGTCAATGACAAAAAAAGGGCATCTATTCCAGTGGTCTAACCCACCTCTATCATAAACTTTTCCCCTGGAAACTATATCCGCCAAGCCTAAAAGAGACTCGCAAACCTGCACCCATGCCACAGAAACCAAGGTACTTTTGAGAAAGGGAATAATGATAACTTTTCCACGTCCATGCCTTTGCTCCTTCCAATTCATCCCACGGAAACCGGGATACTTTTAAAACTCCAAATAATGAAAACTTTTCCACTTTCCATGCCTTCGCCCCTTTTAGTTCCCTAACCCCAAGTGTCATGAAGGAAGGAGATGAACCATGATGGAACATCAAGTTGATCAAGACTGCTTTTCAGTGTATTGGACACTAGCCGCTGCTCATGTGTCCAAAACCCCCGTTGTTCTGGGCGAGCGATCGGGGCAACGATTACAGAGCTACCGCTACCGCTCCGATCATCATTGTTGCCACGGCAAGCGTGAGGAGGAGGAAGTTGTTGCTTCCTGCGATTGCTGGACAATGATTAACGTTCGCTTTCTTCTCCTTTGCCGAGGGAGATGTACCTTGTGAAGCGTGGCGACTATGAACTGTTATGCAGCCGTCGCATCGAAAATGAGAACACCTCTCGCAATACAATCTATGATCGGCGTTGCTGGGCTGCCTGCATTCCCCGATCTGGTATGTGCAGCATTGCCAAGGCATGGTGTTGTTGCTGAGTGGGTATGCTTGTAGGATGCTATTGGTGTTTGAGATCTTTTGGTTGAAGATTTGGCGTTGGTAGATGGCTAAGAATGTTCGAAGACTGAGTTTGAGTAGAGAAGAACTGTAGTTTCTTGCTGGGAATGCTGAGGCCTTTATAGACGGCTAGAGAGTGAGCGGCAAGAAATGAGAACAGAATAAAAGATAAGAACTGATGTGAAGAAAACCAATAGCTCCTTCAAGGGCAGTATAAAGCATAAAGAGGGCCGTGAAGTAGTCAATAACGACCGATTCGGAAGCTTTATATGGGCCATTGTCTCTTTCTGGACTCTTGAAGATTTTCTGAGACTCGTGAATGGTATTGCACATGGCTTTTCGATATCGGTCAGCGCAAATTTTTGCCTGGCTGCGGAACATTGTGAAGAGTGCAGTCCAAGAAATACTTCACAGTGCCTCCCATACGGAAGCTAAAAGACCACCAATCGGCTTTGCAGAGTAAGATCGAAACATTAGGAATTGAGAAGTGAGAGTCATCGAGAGATCTGGCTGCCTGATTTCCTCAAGTGAATGATGCGGCCGAGAAGACCGTTCACCAAGCATGGATCTGAGTCTTGCCATTTCTTAGTGTTGCAATCTGCAGGGGCCTAGAGACACTATCGGGTGCGGAGTTGGTTTGTCAAGAAAAGAAAAGAAAATCTCGGTCTTTGAAAAAGCCTTCATATTTTTGTGGCACTGAGTAAGTGTTGGGATTGGACACAGCCGTGGGACATCCTCGTACCAGTGAAGCACAACAAAGAGTAAAGCATTGAATCTGCAACGTATTGGAGCCTCGAAGTATCCAGTTGGCTACAGGTCCGGCGATTGAATGACTTTAAACTCGGGTAAGAGAAGAAGTTTGTTGCCGTCAGAGCTTCCTGAAAACGCTGCTGTTGATCTTTAAGCGCACAACCGCTACCAATCCGGCAGCGCCTAATGCCAGAGATCCAGCGTAAAACATTGCAGGATGGTAAGCCTGAAGAGTGCTGTTCTCTCCTCCGTATGCGTTGAGCAGATAACCAGCAATGGGAGCACCCTGTGACCAGTAAGCCTTAGTCTTGCAAGTGGAATCTCTACATGCTGGGTGAAAGATCGTTTGTATCATACCATCAAGTATCCACCACCCCATCCTGTAATGATCATGCCCATAGCCACAGATACCCTTGCAGATCCAAACACACTTCCAACAACTGTCGGCATGGTGGAGAAGAAGCCGCCGTTTGCCATGCCGTTAATAATCACAAAAGCGATGAGCGGTGCAAGCGAATTTGAAACAGGCCATAGAACGAGCATGCTCACCGCACTCAGAAAAAGAGAAAAGAACAGAGTATTAAGCGGTCCTGCGAAGTCACTTAAAAGACCGCAACAGAGACGGCCAACAGCAGATGAAAAGTTGAACGCTGCAACGAGGCCTGCAGTGGTGCTGGAAGAAAGATGGAGAGAGTTACCGTAGAGAGGCAGAAAGAATGGAGGGACGAAGAGCGGGAAAGTGCCAGCAGCGCCTGCGAGGAAAAGTACTACGAATCGAAAGTCACGGAAGAGGCGCCTTCAAAGGAACAAGTAAGCAACAAACACAGCAAGACATTGAGCATTTGACATACCACTCAATAAACGTAGTCGACCGTATAGGTGCGCGTTCCTTGATAAGCCAAGCGGCAGGTAAACCCGTGGCCAGAACGACAAGACCCATGATTCGGAAAGTCCAAGGTGGCCCGAGTTTTTGCAACAGACCATCTACAGCGAAGCTGATGGCTGTGCCACCAAGTCCGCCCCCAGCATATACAATACCATTGGCAAGCCCGCGTTTCTTGCTGAAATACTGAGCTGGTGTGACCGAAATAACCTAGAGATCATGTTGAGCTAGATCTGGCCTGGAGCGTTCGAGTTTTCCAACTTACCAAGAAGCAAAGGCTGTCAAATTTTGAGTTAGATGCGCTCTATGATCGAGTATATCTCCAAGTAGTCAAAATCACCCACCTAGTTCCCAAACCCATAACAAAGCCCGAAGTAACAAACAATCCCCCAATACTATGTGTCGAAAATCCGCTCAAAACCTCCCCAACACCAAACAGCGATATCCCCAAAAGTGCGGTTGACCTCGCCCCCAGCGCCCTTATCACTCTAGCATTAACGAGCGCAAGCACAGAAATCATGGCAATAGTCAAAGATCCGACAAAGGCGAGTGTGGAAGGAGAAGACAGGTGCTGCTGGACGAGAGCGGCTTGGATGATGCCCCAGCTGTATGTTGTACCGATGATCCAGAAGGCGATGGTGCTACATGCGAAGACGACAACCCAGCCGTAGCCTCCATCGGGGGCGGTTTGGTCCCGGTTGAAGGATGCTTGGACGACATTGTCAGAATCTGCTGGTGCGGGCGCAATGTTTTCAAGCTCGATCGTCCTTGTCTGGGTTGAGGTAGCCATTGTCGGGGTCTTAATTGTCAATATCGATTCTCAGGACATGATATGAGACCGTGCTATATCAGTGGTGTGGAATATAGGACATGCAGCCCGCTGACAGATCTGGTCTGAAATCGCCATCGGCCCAGGGCGCTATTAGCGTGTGCAGAAAGCTATCTAATTCTTGGCATCGCAATTGTCGCGCCCCCCCCCAAATTTGTATAGATCTTTCGACATTTCAACCTCTCAACACCTATTATCGCATCAAAACATCTTCAAAATAGGTGAAAATGAAGCTATTCAGACACTACTAATCAAAATCTATAGTACCAGCTTCAAGATCTCTTTTCAAGGCTCTAATATCAGCTTCAAAGATATAACCCCCGGCGCTATGCTTGAAATGCTGCTTTGGAAACCTGTCACAGCGACTTCTTGCTACTGCATAGTGCAGAAATTCACCAAAAGTGCCTTCGAAATGGGGTCATATCTCCTCGAAATGTCTTCTGACCCAGGCCTTCAAAACACTAAAACTGAGCTCGATGGGGTTGAAATCCGGCGAATATGGAGGCAGATATCGTACCTCACACCCGTGTGAGGTAATGAGTTCCTCGATACGAGCGTTACAGTGTATGCTGGCGTTATTCATGATGATTACACTCTTCGGGGCCGGAAAGGGACTGCATAGAGGTAGCAGTTCATCTGCTAGCCATCGAAAGAAAGCCTCGCCGTTGAACCAGCCTTCACGAATACCTGTACAGAATAGATAGCCATCTATCGTGTAAGTCGGAAGAACACTCCAGCAATGCCCTCTCTTTCTAGAGGCTTGATAGCGAGCTGGTTCACCAATTGGTGCGTAGGCTTGATGACGTCACCCCGTAGTCTCGTTGAAGAGAGTCTCATCAACGAAGACAAGCTGCTCGGCAGTCAGGCGAAGCAGATCTGCAACCCAGCTTAATCGTAGTTCATCGTTCTGTCTGATGCCCACACGCTGTCCCTTTTTATTGCTTCAGTGTCTCTTTTTCAGAATTCTGGATATCGTGGACCTGTGAACATGTATACCCCACTCCTCCCATAGAAACCACACCATCTCTTTCTGCATAGCCCATGGCTGTTGCTCCAGGTATGTAATTAGGGAGTCTTCAGCGGCCGGAAAGACCTTTCGAGGAGCGCCTTTGAGTCGAAATTGAGGTCTGAACGGAGAGCCGTACATGAAGAGATTCTCCTGAAATCTATAAACAGTGGTAAAATGACAATGAACTTCTTCAGCGATGGCGTCAGGTCGCCAGTGTAATAACAGAAGGCGAAGTATCTTTGAGCGAAGCGCCGGGGCAAGTTGGCCAGTCATAGCTGCGTGAAAGATTAGTGATCGAAAGAGTTGAATAGCTTCATTCATTCTTACCTATTGAAGGAAGGTAACACGAAAATAGGTGGAAAATAGGTGAAAGGTACTCACGATGTCTGAACTTGAGTGTAAATTTGATGGGGGGCGCGACAAATGCAATGCCAAGAATTAGATAGCTTTCTGCACACGCTAATACTCTAGCTTACGGACGCATGAATTGCCGTCGTAGAATACCATGAATCCATGGTCGAGGGGCCCTTTAGCAAACATTGTTTACAAGCCAGAGATATTGCCTAATCAGAAAGTATGTATGCTGGATTTACAGATACAAGTTATACCACCTAGAAAGCGCAGCCACCATTGGGGCATGTCTCATACATCAGCTTCAGCTTTTCACACCGTTTCCCGGTTGACCATGTGCTCCTTCCTTTGCCCATCGTCACTCGATTCATCATCGTGACCCATAGCTTCCCGTCGATGAACAACCGCCGCCATTGCATCCTGCCCAGCAGCCTCGGCTAAATCATCATCATGGGCAACACCGAACTTTCTCCCCAAGTTTTCTGGTCCGATAAGTGCTAAGACAATCACATATGCGTAAACGCAACCCATGAAAATGGCAATGACAAGGCCGTATTTGTACCTCTTTGTCTTGCCCTTCGGCGGTAACGGAAACCGCTCACCGATAGTTGATTCAATGGTCGAGGAGGCAGAGGATACTAAATTACCTAGCTGATAGGTTGTGCCGACGACAAATGTCCGGAATGAGCCTGGAGAAAGTTCCATCAGATGGATCGGAATAACACCCCAAGCACCTTGGACGCAGAATTGCTCGAAGAACGCAGCGGCGATGACAGCCTTGGAGCCAGTGAAACTGTACGGGTAGAGTAGGGCGCCGCCTATAATGCACATGACGATGATACTGATTCGGCGTCCGAAAATCTGGGAAGAGTAGCCGACTATTGTGCCGCCGCATATGGCTCCTAGGTTCGCAACGACTTGAGTAACCGTTACTCCGTTTGGAGAGAACCTGTACTGATTTGACAACATCGTTGGGTATAAATCTTGCGAGCCATGAGACTATACTATGTCAGTATTTTATCCGAACAGTTTCTGGGTTGAAATCGTACCATGAAGTTGAAACCTGCCATCAGAAGTACAAGGTAGATTAAGAGTAGCCAATGCCTCTTCAGCGCAACTTTCCCCTCGGTTACAAACGTATGTGCAACACTCCCGTTCGCATGTCGGACTACATCTCTATCACGGTAAGCCTGAGTCTCCGGCAAGCAGAGACGGAAAGCTATGATCAAGACCGGTGGGCAAGCTCCGAACCAGTACAAAGGCCTCCAGCCATGAGGTGTTGTGTCAACCAGGGCTCGGGCGAAGACCGTTGCTAGGAGATATCCAAACGCGTATCCTTGTTGTAACATTCCCGAAATAAGTCCTCGGGCCGCAGAAGGGCAGTCCTCTAACGCAGTTGCTGCAGCGTTGCCGTACAATCCTCCCATGGCAACTCCAAAGAGTGCTCTGCAGGCCAAGAACTGCTTGTAGTTTTGACAGAAACCAGTCCCTAACTCGAGAACGATGAACAGGATATTGTTCACAACGAAGGGCCATTTCCGTCCATATCGATCGGCGGCGATACCTAAAGCCAAGTGTTAGCAATACATATTCTACTGGAAGCGAGACTTTGGGCTTACCAAAAAGGGTACTGCCAACAGATCGAAACATCAGCACGAGAGTGATACCCCATGTGATTTGCGACACAGATTTGTCGAACTGCTTGGCAAGTTGTGATACGGTGAGAGAAACGGTGAAGAAGTCGAAGGCATCCCAGGACCAGGCAAAGAAGGCGACGAGGAAGAACATCCATTGCTGAACGTTGAGCATCCGAATGAGGGTGAATGGATTCGGGGCATTGGCCATAGGTGGCTTGAGGGTTGAGATTCTCGTTGCAGCATAAGTTGCCGCACTCATATGCTCATGGTGCACACGTGCATGCTCGTGGTACACGGGCGCCTCCATGCGCGTCTTGTCATTGTCGTAATAGGTAGCCATGGTGAGCGCTTACCAGTCATCGACAATGTCGCTGCCCCAGTGGTTTTGGGTCTGGGGGGGATGTTGAAGGTTTATGAACCGATTCCAAGAGTGCGGGGAACTTGCATGCCATTGGATGGTCGCACGACATCCCACCCGCATAAAATTGCCGGTCATCGCACATCTGTCGATTCGAGACCTGTCGAGACCTGGGGGAGAACCAATCTCAATTTATTTTTTCCATTGATGCGTATTTTGCCAGAGCTAGATTGCACATTATAGTGTTCCCAATTTGGTGCCGCTGTGAGGCTGGCCAAGCTTGTCTACACCTTAAAAATGACCTATAGATTTTGTGTGATCACGTGATAAGGCTGTGGCTGGCCCCACCAAACGTAAGGTACTGAAGTAACTCAGTAAACAGCAACCGAGGCACCACGATTTCCCAAAAATCACTACCAACATGGTAAAGTAAAGCAAGGTAGTACAGTGTATACCTCAATGATAGTACAGTGGACTGCTTCGAGTCATAGCTTGAAACCGACTGAACAGGTGCGTTGTTGCATTGTTGAAGTGCGCAGTTTTCGACGTTTTGATGTGTTTCCCACCACCGGAAAAACCGAGTGCTGGCATTTCCCTAAAAGGTTTAGATCAATTGATGACTGATCGGCTCGACTATTTTCTTATTCGCACGTGATTAGGATTAGGGTCAGTAAGGTATCTCAGACGTGCTAGAGCTGAGCCCCTTCGGGGTTAGCGCTTTGCTTACGTACTAGAGGTACGGAAGCTGTGCTGCCCGAAGCCCGCGGAGTAAGCGCTAACCCGAAGGGGCTCAGCCCGTCATCCGCCAGGGCTTAGCGTGCGCAGCGCACGTTCGAGCTTAGTCGGTGGAATTACAAACCCGACCTCCAAGGCTCCAACAGTTACCCCGAGAGTTTTTGTTGTCGTGTTCTCAAATATCAGAGTACTTAGAGCACAACATGTCATTCTTGTATATAAAGCAGCCTGTTTCTGCTCATTTAGGCAGAAGGAAAAACAAAGTTTACAATCGCATTGCGTTGAACCCGATTTCATACTACTCGCTCTGATATATTGTTGGCCTGTCAAACCCAAGAAACTCGTCACAAAGAGCTCGTCCTAAGACTTTAGAATCTGGCTGCGATGGATTTCTCAGCACAAAAACCTCTCATTGCCTTCTTTGGCGCAACTGGCGGATGTGCAGCTGCAGCCTTAGCCCTCGCCCTCACTAACGGCTACAAATGCACAGCGCGTATGTCAAACATCTACGTTCCCAATTCCTAACCTGTCTAATCCCTCTTCTTAGTCGCCCGCACCCCGTCCAAACTCACCACCCTCCTCCTCTCAAAGGGCGTACCCCAGTCAACGCTCTCATCCCACCTCACCATAATCAAGGGAGACGTACTCGACACCACCTGCGTTCAAACCGTCCTCTCCCTCAACGGCACCCCAGTCAACCTCATCGTCTCCGGCATCGGCATGGTCAACCTCTTCACCGAAAATACCATCTGCGCCTCCACCGCCACCTCCATCCTTTCCGCCCTCGTCTCGCTCCGACCCGCCGAAAAACCACTCCTGCTCGTCATCTCCACCACCGGCATTACCGCCGGCCCACGCGACGTGCCACTGCTGTACGCGCCGCTGTACCATGGCCTGCTTGTGAAACCGCACAAGGACAAGCGGGAGATGGAAAGGCTTGTCGCCGAACAAACAGCTAGCGGGAGGAAATCCGAATCCATCAGCGGATGGGTGATAGTACGACCCACTTTGTTGACGAATGGCGCTGCGCTGGGAGAAGGGAAGGTTAGGGCGGGGAGGGAGGGGGCGCCGGCCGTGGGGTACACGATCAGTCGGGATGATGTTGGGAAGTGGATTTTCGAGAGTTTTGTGAAGGAGGGGAAGGCGTGGGTGGGGCAGAAAGTGTCGTTGACATATTAATGCTCTGGACTGGGGGGGACGGTGGTTGGGGAGGGTTCCTTGAGGAAGGATTGGTTTGAAGGGGGCAATGGGTTCAGGGGTGGGTTGCGTGACTTAATTTGAATCATCGTAATGCTAATTGCAGGAGTGTGTTGGCCCTGATATGTCGACATTATCCGGTAGCCCTCGAGTTTGCCAATGCGAATGCGAGTCCGGAAAGAAGTATGTAGGTTCAACTGGATGATGAACTGACGGCTTGTTTTAGCGGTTTGAAGCCGTTCGACAGTAGCAGGCAGTATCTGGTATGGAAGGGAATTCTTCCTTATTGATTCGCATATCCTAAGAGCGAGGCGAGCAGATTGGAGGGGGGGGGCTGAGTAGGTTTGATGAAGGATTGACGCTAGGAAGCTGACGTGGATGTGACCAAAACATTTGGATGAGGTGCCGAGAACGGTTAGCGCCCATAGTCTCGTATCATCCCGCCATAATACCGCCAAACAAACATACATCAACTCTGGATATAAAAATCCGAAAAAACCCTTTAGAGCATCACAGAGCATTCTCAAGCATTCAGCGACAGCTTCAAGCTATGATAAGGTATGTGAGTCGATATGATCGAGAGTGCATCATAGAATGCTTTGCCGAGGAAGGAATTAATCCAGACAATGGTCAAAAGGTCCTTGGCATGAATTGGCGCGTAGCCTCCCTCCCCCATGCGGCCAACGCCTGCAAGTGTGTCCATCTCATGATCAGGATAAGAACAACCCTATGTAATAAAAGAACCGACCGAGATAGGCAAGCTGTTTTGCTTTCGGCAGCACACAGCGACGTCGAGGATATCGTATAAAAGGCGATGGTGTGCTGCGAATGATGAAAGGTACTTCTTTTTGCCAAAAAAAAAAAAAGTGTGTTTTGTTTTCGTCTTCAAAAGATTCAAATTCTGCTACATGAGACTGACTATCTTCTCAGCGAAAAGAGGGGAAATCATATGGGCTTGGTGTCGGATTTTTGAAGTGAACTTTCGCGGTTCTGGACAACACTTGGGGACACAGGCATATACGGTGCGCCACCAAGCAGTTGGGGTTTGCATACTGACTCTGTATTATAGGATATTTACTCTTCCTTTTTTCACTCCAAGAATATGATCACTTGTTCATCATCGCACCTCGATGAGCAACCAGTGTACGATTGACCATATATCATGACGCTAAGTTTGCGTCTGCATTCTCAACCCTGCTCATCAAAACTTAAGGCAGATACGGCACTGCAATTAGTGTGCCTGGTTTTTGCTTGAAAGTCGCCTCTTTAGGTGAAGCCATTTAGCGTTTGGTGAATGCTATATGCCTGTTGACCGTGTTCGATATTGCTTCAGTCGCTTGTTCGGCACCCAGTAGTTATCGATAGAATGTAGTATTGTGTGCAGCTGCCTTTGGAGTACCTTACCGGGTGTCGAAAAGCTTCCGCCGGAAGCAAATAAAACGTCCTCGAAAGTGATAGCTTCGTTGACCAAGGGATCGTGGGCGGGAAGATTCAATCGAGGGCCAGCCAAGATGGTTGGCGATGTTGTAGGGAATAGAGTCGATGTCTCACGAATCACGAGTGGTTGTAAGCGTTCTGATCATGACGCAATCGCCGGACTCCATGCACGATCTGACGTAGGTAGACATTACACTCCGTCACGGCCAAAACTCATAAATCAACAAGCTTAGAGCGATGAGAGACAATACATGCAGTGGCTTGGGCACCCTCCGAGTTTTAATCGCCCACCAGATAGCTTCGTAGACTTGGAAGAATATCAAAGCCGCCAGAGCCAGGACAAGTCCAGAGGCGACGAAAAATACTTCTGGCAGCGAAACCTTCGACAATCGAGTGCGAAGTTGCGAGTACTCCATCGCAACATCGTTTGTGAGCTTCTCAGAAGTGTGAGTGTAAGAGGAGATCAGATCGGCTGGCATGAATATCAGTAAAATTTCGCCTCCTATTTGAAACTTGCTGATCAGTTGAATCAATCTTACAGAATCTTGATTTGGCACTATCACTGGCTTGTTCCTGTATGCTTTCCAACTTCTGTATCATCAACGCATATGCTTCCAAGTCTTCTCCCTGAGTCACGGGTCGCATTTGGTCGGTATATCCAAAAACGCCACGAAGCGTTGGCTTGCGCGGATGCGCAGCGGTAGCATTTGTCCTAGCTAGACCCTTGGCGGAAAAACCAGCGGACGTACGATGTGTTAAGTTTGCTCCCCCTTCAACTAAAATCTTGAAAAGTTCAGTATGTCCCTTGTCAAGACAGTGCATCAAAGCCGTATATCCTTCTCGATCCTCGAAGTCCAGGCCCGCCTGATACTTGACGAGTAGCTTGAGCGCAGCGGTGTTTTTGTGCTTGACTGTCTCCACAACCTCGCCACCAGACAGGATATAATAGCCATGGGGCATTTCATTCGCTTTCCTTCCAAATCCGGATTGGAGCAGACATTCTACACACTCATCATGCCGCAGAATTATTGCGCGGATTAGAGCACCGGTTGACCAGATCCCTGGTGTTTTCACCAATTGCTCGAAAATAGGCCACTCGTTCGTTATTGTCTCCATTACTTGAGTTTTTGGAACATTAGTATTGTTCAAGGTTACCCATTTTTCTAGCAGCGCGTCTAATGGACTATATATGGTTCCTCTATTGATGTCCGCACCAGCGTTGAGAAGGACGGATAAAGTCTCATGGTTTGCCGTGTTGGCCGCTTCTCCAAGGTAAGACATTTCGCCATTGTTGCCTTCGTTTATATCTAACCCGCACCGAATCAGTGGTTCAAGCATCGAAGCCGTACCCCGACCACAGAGCCCTCTCATGAACGAGGCCCGAGACAAGTCGTCAGCGTTTTTGATTTCGGAGATTTGGTGATTGAGATCAAAGCCAATGATGGTAAACGAAGTACGTGTTGGAAAAGACGAAATACTCCACGGAGTATGAAAGTCTTCCAGCTGCTTTTGGAGGCGAAGGTGGAAGTTGGGGACCGAGCGAGCAATAGCAGCAAGGATCCAAGTATCCCGTGAACTGATCTCCTGAAACCTGATGATATCTATGAACTTGTAAAAGCATGACTGAAGGTAGTCAAGACCTGCAGCGGCATTGAAAATCATTGATACTGCTGAACTCCCTTCGGAATCCAACAATGTAGGATCAGCGCCCGCCGATAGAAGAACGGTACTGAAGGTTTGCAATTTTTGCTCCAGGCGCCCATTTTTCATGAGCTTACAACAGAGCAAAAGCGGGGTGCTGGGTGAAGTAAGCTGGAATTCGTATTTGGCGGTACTGGCAACACTCGCCTGCCATCCGCGCTACGTGCATCTATGTCGGCTCCTGAGCGGATCAAAAATTGACAAATTTCGATTGACCCAGGCCGCCAAATAGCAAAATAAAACCTCCTAACAATCTTCAGTTCCGCTCGATTATTCCGGGAGCATCCTCTACTGGTACTCACATGAAGAAGAGAGCGCCTCCATTCAGATACCACATCTGTGGGTCTAGCAAGACCATTTGTGAACATTTGCTGAAGCATCGATAAATCTGTGTTTCTCAGAGCCTGAATGAGTAGAGGGTTCGGATTGTTGTAAGCTTGGGAAAGGCCCCATTTGAATCCAGGTCCCCCATATTGAGCACTTTCGACTGCTAAAGAGATCTTGACTATATTACGTGATATCCATGACGACGGTGCAAAAGTCAACTCCATATCCTTCCTGGCCGAACCCGGTCCTGACGTTTCATCATTCTCTTCAGCTGCCGGCTTTGCAAACACGCTCATACTCAGATCTCCGATCGGCAGTTGGTAACTTGACCATTGCCAGCTTGCTGCTGTCTTTGATCCACCGCTGTGTAGCGACGAACCTGCTTTGTATGGTTGAGGCTGGTTGGCATCACCGCGGGGATTAATGACTGGAAGTAGACTGCTTTCCAACATATTGAGATTTTGACTTATGTCTGCAAATTTGGAGTTCAGATGCTGAAGCGCATACTGCGATGAGCTTGAGATCTGAAGGACAAGAGCCTCGAGATGCCGATAATAGAGGTGCTGAGATGTCTGGACTTGTTGAAAAGTCTTGAGAGTGGCATCGCTTCGCGAACTAATCCTCTAAAAGTCAGCTACGGTACTTCCGGGAATGCTGTTGACGCTCAAAAATAATAGCGTTCGGCTACCTAGCGGTAACTCAGAATCATCAACAGTCTTAAGTTATGTAAAGGATGTCGAAGATCAAGCTCAGCCAAGTAAAGTTTCTCAAACCGTGTGGAGCTGACTTACGCGGAAAGCATGGAGAGGACCAATGTAAAAGTCTCGATATGCTTGGAAAGTTTGCGCTCATAGCTTAGAATCTTGTCGTCCTTGAAGAATTTTCGAATGCTCGTTCTGATGTGTTTTCGGGAGATTGTCTCGCTCTCGATGGAATTTTGAAGCTCAAGAACCACCTGACCCAGTCCGCGCATGTCAACCAACATCAGTCCTGCGCGAGCATTCCAGATTTCTTGTAGCATAGCTGGCACATCCCCTGAACCTTCGGGGATTAGACCGGCGATTTCCTTGACCAGAGATTCCGTAACTCGGACGATATCGAGAAGACGCTCAACATCTTTTGGCGTATCTCGTACCTTGTCCCATAGGTTGTGGAGGACTCGTGAACTTTCTGTGACTAGACCGACCAAAGTCGCGAGGCTGGCAGCGAAACCCACAGCAGCAACAGCTGCCGATACGGGGTCCATGCCACGGAGATTTCTAAAGTTTAAGCAAGGTAGGCAGGTTTTCACGAATAAAGGACATTGATCAGAAGCCCTTGTGGTAAAGTAATGGAAGAGTGTGCTACTTTCCGTTGTGATCAAATTTCAAGGAGACGAGGCATGATCCGAGTCAGACGCTTCCTGCAGGGAGGCGGAGGAGCAAGCCACATCACTGGCCAGTAGGTAGGCAACGGTGCGAAGGGCGCACCTGCTGAACAAACTTCGAGAATATATCGTGCGATCTGCGTCCCAAGAAAGGCTTCATCTTAAATTCACTCGAGGACGCGTGTTTTAAGTAGCCTTTGTTTGCGATGCGCTTCTTGAACCATCGAGTGTGGATGGATTGCTCATGGTACCGAGTACAATTCGTGGGTTATTGCATGAAAACGCAGAAAAATACACAGGAGCCATGAAAAGTCTTGCAACACCTCGCCATCACTTCACATCATCCGCCCCGCGTCCGTAATCTTGACACTTGTGCTGTACTAACTGCAGTCTGCTCTCAAACAATCTCATGAAAAGCTACTTGATTGTCAAGCCTATCAAACTTTCCATCGAAACACCAGTTAAGATACCCTCCATCCCCTAGCCTTATCAAATATCCCTTTCGGAAGACGAATACATCATAAGGAATAATTTTAAGTTTCTCGGAATTGGTGTAGGTAAGAGAGAGCTTCTCTAGGACTCCTTGTGGCATGAAGTGATGATCGGTCTTGGTATTGATAGTTAAGACGTTGAATTGACCGGCATGTCGATCGGAGTAAACGTGGGAAGTCAGACGTCGGACCCAATCTCCTCGATCCAGTATACCTTCATCTGAATTGATGATTGACTGAGGAAGAGAATGGCCGGTAGGTGAGCTTGGCCCGGAAATCGTCTTCTCCTTCTCTTCGGGATAAAGAAGAGTCTGATTTGTCTTCTCGACCGAGACTTTGCGGCGAAAGTAGATATCGCGACCAAGGAGGATCAAACCCGCGAAGAAGACAAAAGACGCACTCCAGATCAAGAATAGCAACATGTCTGGAATTTGATATTAGCGGAATTATCCTAGGGACCAGCAAATCGGGGAGCGTGGCTTGATGTGAAGCCTTACTTTGCCGTTTAGACTGTCGAGATTGAAGGGTTTCTGAGAGGCGCAGGATCCAACAGACTTTTCGATGAGTTCTTCAGAAAATTTCAGAGGGGGAGATGGTCGTATAGATGAACCTGAATCACTCAACGTGAGATAGATGCCCGGTTTCGTAGCGAGCAAGTACGGGGTGAAAGGAAGAACGAAGCGCCCTAGGTAGCTTGTATCAAGATCATGTAGATAGCCTGCAAGTAGGCGCACATCACAGGTTATTAATTGGACTCCCCTAACTCCAGTCCTATTCTACGCCGCACGAGCGCGTCGACAGATGACTCTCCAGGCTTAGAGAAGGATTCGGTTTCAGGTCACATCAACCAGTAAGACGCGCTCAAGCAAGCGCCATGAGGCTTGGATGAAGTCCCATATCAAGAGCCATGGACGTCTGCCTTCTGCTGTGCAAGATCTACATTGTATCATAACACAAAGTCTGCGCGCTCCTCATGCACCGTCGCCATTGCAAACCCAGTCGCAACATCGACGCGGTTATTCTTATACTCTTCTTTGCTTTCCTTCCAGCAATCTCGGCAATTTGCTATTATCCTGACGGAAGCACTTCGCCTCAAGACGTACCATGCTCTGACACCAATGGGCCAAGTAATTGTTGTGGCCCAGAATACGAATGCCTCTCGAATAAAATTTGCAGGAAGACTCATACGAATCCTGACAACAGTTTTGCGAATTTCACCTACGGGCGCGGCGCCTGTACTGATCAGACGTGGCGAGCTAGCGAATGCCCGTCCTTTTGCCTAACTCAATGGTCCGGTACGTTGACAACTGGTCATGGCGCGATAAACTCTCTGCAGTCTCTGTATGATCCTCGCTGACCTGGCTGCCGAGATAGCCATATACAAATGTCCAAATACCACGTCCGATAGCTATTGTTGCCAAGCGCAGGATGGCTCACTGGGTAACTGCGACTGCTCTGCGACTGCTGGCCTTGCACGGCCACTGCATTTCGAGGGTACGCCGTCTATCCTAACAACCATCGGCGTGACCGGCTCTACCACTTCTACAATCAGTACTACCTCATCAGTAACGACCGCTGCGCACTCAACAACAAGTACATTGGCCCCAGTAATCTCACCCAGTACTGCAGGGTCAGTGTCGTCAACAAACACAAACACATCGAGCTCAGCTCCTCAAATAGCTCAGACTTCTTCGAGTAGCCCACCCTTCTCGAGCCCTCAGCCCTCCAGTAACCGCAGTGCCGTGATCGGAGCCGGAGTTGGTGTACCACTAGGTGTCATTACCTTGGTGGTCCTCGCAGCCGTTATCTACCGCAGGCTCCGCCAGAGAAAGGCCGCTAGAGTTTTAGAAGAGCTGGGTCGTGATAAGGATCTGGCGTTCATGAATCAAGCTCACGGCGGGCCGCATCATGAGCTTCTAGCAAGTACGGCTGAGCATGAAATGTCAGCAGCGCCTGCTCAACATGAGTTGCCAGTTGGCCCGCCCGAATTACCAGCAGAAAAGAGACACCACGAACTGCCTTGACATAGTGCGTCGTTAATCAGCATTGTTAGCCATGCGCAGACCTTGTACCAAGGCCGTTCTATGTCACTTATACCTACCAATGCCTCAACAATGAACAGACTTTCAATCTCCTCCCTTAATCGATTTCGATCACGTTCACGTCGACTTCTTCTACCTTTTGTCCAACTCCCTCTCCATCCAATGATGACCTCGCTAGTTCCCTCTTTTTCAAAATATCATTTCCCAGATAAACCTAAATTTGACGCTCTCACTGTTTGCTGATCGAAATCTGACATTAACGATGACGTTGTCTTTGTCCTCGCCATGAACAGAGCCAATGTTCAGATCTACTCGCTAATTGACGGTGGTTTTCGAGTAATGTCTCTTCCCTGCCATTGTCTGACAGTTTAACAGAAGTCACTGCTCTAGTACCCACACCTATCTACACCTATATCATCCATGTTCCTCAACACTTACAATCGCCTCATCTCGATTCCCCATCTATGCTCAGCATCACATCTACCCCTCCCCTCAAACCTTACATAACTACACAGTGAGGATATCCACCATGCCCCAACCTGGCTACCTCAAACTCGGCCTCTTCGCCCTCCGCCTTTCCTTCCACTCCTCCCCTGACGACGATCAACACCTCCCCCTCATCTTCTTCCGCACCTCCCACCTACGCCGCTACTTCCACGAACAAGATGACCCTTACCCCCCCTACGTCACCGCCAAATACAGCGACTACCGCGCGCACAGGAAGCGCTGGGAGGAGCGGCAGGCGGAAGGGCGGGCGGAGGTTGAGAGGAGGGATGAGGAGATGAGGGAGTGGTGGAGGGCGCCGGAGACGTGCCTGGCGGTGATCAAGGTGGAGGAGAGGAGAAGGTTGAGGAAGGGGGAGAGGAGGGCGGAGAGGTTTCCGCACAGGAATGTGAAGTTTGTGTGAGTTGAACGGGGTTTAGTGCGCTTAGAGAAGAGTAGCTTTAAGGATTTGAAAAAGTCATTAGGAATGGATGAGGTGACTGACGACCTAGAATCGTGAGTAGTCCTCGGCCTTCTCCTGGCCCTTCAATAGCGACTTCTTGTCGCTGTCGAGGGGATTCGTTCGAATATATACCACGCCAAAGTAAATGATCTGCATATCTGCATCTTGTGCTTATCGATCACGATTGGGAACCATGTTGAATTAAAATATAACACACTGAATCTTGATGCTTCGCGGACTGCTACCCCGAAAATCATCGTACGACAAACCGGCAATCTCGAAATCACTATCCATAAAGTTCTTTGAGTAGACCAGGACAGAGCAACGACACGAACAGCATCACCAAGAACGTAGAACTCAAGAGTTGAGTAGCGCCATCGCATTACAGACGTAAATGTAGAAGAAAAGAATCAACACATGTGTAGGCCGTCAGTTACACACCGACGTTTGGTGTGGAACCGAGTAATGCGCACTGGAAGTAAATGTGTAGGCTAGGGGGGTGTACGGGTACAGTATCTTTCGAGGGTTTGCCCTATTAGAAGGTGGACACCGTTTTAAGCGAGGGTGCCATAGTCCTGATTGGAACCTTTTTGTGTCCCACCACTCTTCTGTACCACACCTCACACTCCATGCGTCGTATCACGGCGTATTCGGTCTTCATTGTGCTATCGCCGAATCTCTTCGGTTCGAGTAGGAAACACTAAATTGATCAGTTGGAATAAGCTGTAAGAACCTGGATGCGAACCATTGACTCGTTACCTCAGTCCGTCCAATCGCTCCCTCACTGCAGCATGCATCCTGAACGTTTTGTTTTGACCCATTTACGTCTTCCTATTAACTTCATCATTTGCTAGCCTGCCGATATGTACGATGTGCCGATTTATACTTTTTGTATCCTCTCAATTTTTCATTCTCGATTTCCCATGTCGTCTTCCATAGAATGTAGCTTTCCATTGTTGGAAAAAGCTTGGGAGTATCTACGAAGAAATGCACCACTGCTGCCAAACGACCACAGGAGCTCTGAATTTCTCAAAGTCCCTGCCTGGTTTTTGTTGTTGCTACAACAGATCGCACATGAGTACACCACACGTGTGCTTCTTGGACGACTGGGCATTATCGTCTCTAAAATAAGCGCTGCGGTACGATGTCATGGAGAAATGTCGTCGAATAGGACTACGAGGGCATAAGGCAGACTTTCTTTCAAGCGCTGCACTCTGATGCTACCTTACTGGTCCTGCGGGGATTGATACGACCTCTCTAGCTGACCTGCCTCTGGAGACCCTCATGAAAAGCCGAGCGACCGCGAAACAACATGAATATTGATGGAAAGTGGCCAAGGATATGAGACTGTCAACGAGGAATACGATGACCGCTGGAACACGATTAGACACTCGAAAGATCGCCGTTCAGATATGTGTACTTCCCGACTTGAACTAAGAATGGTGAGGGCAACTGCTGGAGGCACAAGCATCTCGTGCGGCATCAAGGTCTAAGTATGCAAAATATTAGAAGGCGACATTGACGATCAACGATGCTCGTCCACCAGGTCTGTCAGCGTTTCAATAGCCCTACGAACCGGAGCTATTTCCTCGCAAGTCATCCCTACCGGTCCCACAGGGAAACTCGTAAAACTTGCAGGGTATCGGCCCGCAACGTAAATGTTGAACCTTGGTTACGGTTTCCTCGAGCCTTCCTAAATAGTCTTGGCTACGAGGAATATTAGCAGAAGTCTATTCTTCCTGCTACTTCAAATCGATTATCTCCGCTCTTCGCTACGATGGAACGTCTTTTATTGCGATGGAGGTGTTCCTGAGTAGCTGTAAAGTTAGGTAGGTGACATCCGATTTTTCCGTCGTGTCACTCAGTATTGCTATTCAGTTTCTCTGTGAACGAACACAATAGGATAAAGGATTGACTCAAGAGGCCCATATATTGCTGAGTGCATTTATTACAGCTATAAGAGAGCGTCCCGAACCAAGCGAGTTCTGTATATCTTTTGGCATTCACGATTATACTGTTTGGTGATCGAGGTAGTCCAGCCTTGAGATACCCAATATGTTTTCGCAATCAGCTATTCAGAGCTTTGTGTACATGCTGCCTCTGTCAGTGGGTCTTCTTGGAACCATTGCCAGCGCTCTAGCAGTCCCACTGGACTACCAAAGCCATGCATTATCCAAAAAGGCTACTGCGCTAGGAAATCCTTACCAAGCTATGCTCGACGTCGTTTCTATTATGCAATCGCAGTACTTTATTGGCTCCACTTGGCCTTCAGCAATAGACTGGACGCGCGCGGTCATAAACGCACAGCTCTCCGCAGCTGATAGTGCCATATTATATTCGAATGAATCTTCAAATAGCCTAATCGACCATTATTTCTCACAGGTAAAGGCCTTTTACAATGACGAGGACTACGTCGCAGTTGAAGGGGAGGCATACGACGACATGCAATGGATGGTCCTCGAGTGGCTGGAAGCGATCAAGTTTGTAAACCTTTACACCGCTCTAAACCCACTGGCCGCGGCAGCCGCAATGGACCAGCAATCTATTGCCAACTCTGCGCATCGAGCCAATCAACTTTGGGATCTCGCAAGTGCGGGCTACGACACGACATTGTGCGGTGGGGGGATGATCTGGAATCCGCGTCTCACACCGTACAAGAACGCCATCACTAACGAGCTCTACGTATCGTCAAGCGTAGGAATGTACCTCTATTTCCCCGGCGACTCCACAGTCAAACCCCCAGTAAAAGCCAACGACCCCAAATTCCTTAAAGCCGCCGTCGACGAATACCAATGGCTCTCCACTAGTAACATGACCAACGCCAACGGCCTCTACGTCGACGGCTTCCACATCTCCGGTTGGACCTCGCCCTCAAACATCGGCTCTGGCAAATGCGACCAGCGCGACGAGAGCGTCTACACCTACAACCAAGGCATCCTCCTCTCCGGCCTGCGCGGCCTCTGGGAAGCTACGGGCACCACCAGCTACCTCGACTCCGGGCACGCCCTGATCAAATCTGTCATCGCCGCTACCGGCTGGCCTACTACTACCGGCGGCTCCTGGGCAGGCATTGGAGCCAACGGCATCCTGCAGGAAACCTGCGACGCCACGCAGAGCTGTAGCCAGGACTCCCAAACATTCAAAGGCATCTTCTTCCACCACCTCGCCATCTTCTGCGAACCTCTCGCCGTCGGCCAGAACGAGGGTGTCGCCCACAGAGCCTCTCCCGACCTCGCTTCGCAGAACGCCATCGACTGTAGCGCCTACACCGCCTGGATCCGTTATAACGCCGAAGCCGCCTACAGCACTCGCAACAGCACCGGCGACTTTGGCATGTACTGGGGCGCCTACTCTAGCCCTGCACCCGCCACGCACGACCAGTCGGCCGACGCGGCGGATGTGCGCAACAAGGGTGTCCCCAACGACCAGGTCTGGCGCCGCCCGGACGTGGCGTACCAGCAAGTAGCGGCGATGGTGGGGCCGGTTCCAACAGCGGCGGCGAATGATCCAAATGACAATGGGAGAGGCAGGACGGTGGAGACGCAGCAAGGAGGGTTGGCGGTTTTGAGAGCGTTGGTGCAGGCCGAGGGAGGAAACTAAGGAGTTGGCGGGGTTGAGGGGGATGGTTGGGTTAGGAAGAAGAAACATACTGGCTGTGATAGTAAGGCTGTTATTGTAATGCGCATGGGGAATTCTGCTGAATCCGTACCTTTTTCCAGTTTCAGGACTCTTCTCTTGATATAAAATTCGTCGCTTTTGCTCGTTTGTTGATTAATCTCATCCTATGAATCTTCCAACTCCTGTGCCTGCGCCGGCGGCTAGTATGAATGGTATTTGAAAGGAACAGAACGGTGGGAACGCGACAGATTGACTTACCGATTTTTGAGAACGCTGATGCAGACTTGAGAAAGGAAAAGTGAGATATTAAGGGGATGATTTTTTTGGGAATATCACTTCACCTCCCTCAATGTCTCTTTCCAGATCATAGCCATCCACAACGAAACAGCCTAAGAAAAAATTCCGGCCAGCAAACGAGACTCACCTCTGTACGTGATGCTCGCGATAAATACTCGATCTTCATCACAGAAGATTTAAGCATCTGAGATTAAAACTTCAGAAGATCTTGTTAGATACTTTAGTTTTTGTTAAAAATTAGATATAAAACTTTCACGCGTCGAGACAGTATGTTGAAACAGCTTTAAAGACAAAGAAGAAAGTCGAGTTTCACACACGTACGATCTACGGGTGTAGTCTTTGCCCATCGATAAAACCACCAAACAGTACTGAATCCAAACCCTCTCCCTCTCTGCTGCTAACAACTACCCTCCACCCAAGGAAGATACCCCAAAAGCCCCAAGAACCCTAATATCATCTCAGAAAATTTGGGCACCATCCAACGATCGATCAACAAGCATATACCTTCATACTCTCTTCTCAAGCGGGCAGGGATGTCTTCTTTGATCTATTGCCATTTGTGCGAGCGAGCATAGTGTTTGTGCCTGAGGAATGAGGCGTTCTTCAGGCGGGCTTCAGTGCAGGAAGTGGGACGATAGCGATGGAGACGACTATTTCTGCGCGTGGACTTTGGGATCCAGTCGCTCGCTATATCCGGGATCTTGGAGAGACCGGTTGGGAAAAGGGTCTGGGGTACCTTTCCCAGACAACTAGCTCTCAAACACAACTCCCAGATCTTACAACATCACACCACCCAGTTCTCCCCCTCCTCCTCCTCCTCCTCCTCCCCCTCCTCCCCACCCCCCACCCCCCACCCCCTAACCCCTAACCCCTAACCCCACACCACCCAATGCCCTTCTCACCCTCCAACACCACCCTTATCAGCCCTTGCCAAAAAAAAAAAACCACACCCCTCAAAAGAGTCCTAACCCCCCATCAAAAAAATCCCAGCAACCACAACAAAACGCAAATATCCCACCATCTATGTAACCCCTAGAACAACCCCCTCCCCCCGGCCCAGCGCTCCTGAAAAGTATACAAGTTTCAAAATCTAAACAAACACCCCTACAGCAGCGGAGACAAGAGCAAGACGCGTAGCAAGACGCGTAGCAAAAGAGAGAGAGAAAGCACTTCCCTTTGTATGAACGTAGAACCCAACATTTTTTTTTTCTTTTCTTTTTTCTTTGGATGGATGAAGAGGCGCTGCGGGGAATCTTGTCGGTTGCGGACAGTAATGAGAGTGTGAATGGGTAGGGTGATGTGATTGGATTTTGATTGTGGGGATTTGGTATGTGCGGGAGGTTGGATGGACGAGATGTGGAGGACCGCTGTTTGAGGGTTGGGTTTATCGTTGGTGCAGAAAGGATCGCAAAACAGCGGCTTCATAGGCTTGGTTGTGAGGATAGCGGGTTAGGAGGAAGGGGGGAGAAGGACGGAGAGGGAGTATCAGAGGGAGAGTCCCATTAGATAAACTGATCTTTAAACGCAGTGCGCAATCAAAGTACAAGGGAATGTTGATGTAGCATGGGAAAGGAACATCATTGATCTATCCTCTATCGTTCTATTCACAAACTCTTAACGCATCCGTTGGATTAGCGCAAGATAACCTTCTTTAAAGATACCCGAATGTGCACACCACTGACCCCCGTACGTAACAGCATCAAAGCACTCGACAGCATGCAAGCATAATCAACCCATAATGAGATCCCCTTGCCTTCATCGGTATCTTTTCGTCGTCCACGCGTATGCCAGAGCCCAGAAACTCCATCAAGAAAGAAAAGATGATCAAGGGCAATGAATTATTCGAAAGGAAAAGGTCTAGTCATCCTCGTCGGAGAAGACATCCTCACCACGCTTGCGGCGCGCCATACGGTCCTTCTTCTTCTGTAGCAAGAGTTAGCGTATGCTCACAAACACCACGCGAAGACAAATTGCGTACCTTTCGGAGTTCAGCCGAAGTCAGCTTCTTGGCCTTCTTTCCTCCCTCAATCTTATTTCCCATAGCATCGAATCTCTCTTCTTCATCATCACCCTCCTTCAGCCTCGGTCCCGCACCCTGTCCCTGGACCCAGTTGTGCCCGCTCGGCGTCATTTTGCCGTCCAAAACAGCCCACACTTCCTCAGTCAGGTTCTGGGTGAACTCAGCAGAGTGAGTAATGATGATCACACCACCTCCAAAGGCCTTGAGGGCCTTGGACAAAGCACCAAGGGAGTCGCGATCGAGGTAGTTGGTAGGCTCGTCCAGGACAATTAGATGAGGACGTTGCCACGAGCAGGCGGCGAGGACTACTTTCACACGTTGACCACCCGAGAGGCCACGCATGTGGGAATGGGTGACGAGTTCGGCGTCAAGACCAAAGTGGGCGCAGTGCTGCTCGATCTCCTTTCGGACTAGAGGACGGAATTGACCGCTGGCCAGAGCTTCCTTTTGGTCAATCTCAGCCACCATCTTAGAGTGCGAAGACAAGATTTCGGTACGGGGGATCCAGGCATTGTCCGCAGTCATCATGGGAGTCCATCTCTCGCCCTTGATGCCTACATTCTCACCGAGCACGAACGAACATTCGTACTCGTAAGAGTTCTTGAACTTTCTTCGGGAGTGGATACCAATAACTCGTCGTTGTGTGCCGTCAATCTTGTAAATCTTGTTCATCGCGTTCTCGTCCTCGTTAGTAACAATCTTGTTGGCACGGTCCATGGTTTCACGATCCTCGCCAGTCTGGAACCGCCATTGTATGTATTCGGAAGGAGTTAGTTGCAAGTGATGGTCGATGTGAGCGAATGCATGCTGTTTGATGTAGGCGATTCGAATATTCTCGTGGGTGTAGACACTACCGGTAGTTGGGATGAGCTCGCCGGTGAGGACATTGATCAAGGTGGATTTGCCAGCGCCATTGGGACCGATAACAGCAATACGCGAACCCAATGAGCACTGGAAAGTGATGTCCGAAATCTGGGGCTTAGATGTACCGGGATATTGGAAGCCCATGTTGCTAACGCGAACGATAGCCTTGGCCTTGGTCTTGACACCCTCGAGGAAACCTGGCTCAGGGAACTGAAATTCCATTTCAGAAGCACCAAGCTCGTAGTATGATTTGGCAGATGGGACCTTGTCAACAAATGCCCTCAAATTGCCACGGTAACGTCTGAGTTTGTAGCGTTCATAGTGAATGACGTGCTGGATCACATTATTGAGGAATTTGCTGTCGTGAGAGACGATAATCGATGTACAGGGTGATTCCATAAGGTACTTCTCGAGCCATTGGACATTCTTGACGTCCAAGTGATTCGTTGGTTCGTCCAGCAGCAGGATGTCGGGGTCTTCGAAAACGGCACGAGCAAGCGCGAGCTTCATCTTCCAACCCCCAGAGAGTGCGGTGATCGGTCCCTCCATTTGGTCCTGCATGAAACCAAACTCGACTAGTCGGGCCTCAATGGCCTTCTTTTCTATGTTGATTCCGACGTCATTAAGCTTCTTCTCAGTCCACCCGATAACAGTTTGTTCAGTATCAGCCGAATCGAGGTCGTGCTCAACGAACACAGTCTTAACCTCACTCTTTTTCGGAAAGCCCTCGACTTGTTCGTTGTTGATGGCTCGCATCAGGGTGGATTTACCAGAACCATTGGGACCCAGTAGACCGTAACGTTGACCCCGCTTCAGGCGGAGATGTGTCTGGTTCAGCAAAATCTTCGCACCATATGCCAAGTTGAATGTGCAATTGCACAGATCCTCGCCCTCCTCATCATCCTCTTCTTCATCTGCTTCGTCGGCGGCACCCGGAGATGCGCGCTTTCTTAAAGCCTCAGCCATCGATTTTGAGTCGGAGTCGCCAACAATAGCTGCAATATATGGAAGCGTATTCTCAGTCCAGCTGAACGAGTCGTTATCTTTCTCATCGATGAGCTGCCCAGCAATGGCCGAGATGTACTCAACAACGGGTGCGAATTTCGAGACCGCAGCCTTGTGCTTTGGTTCTAGGATCTGGTTCATTATAACAGCAACAGTCTTGATGTCGCCAGCGTGGGAAACTTCGGGAATCTTGCCATCCTTAACAGCACCAACACGAACCAGAGTATCTAAACCTTGTTTGGTCTTCTCACGAGCCTCTGGGTCCGCCAAGTTCTCATAATTCTTTTGCATAGCAGGCATGAGTTTAGGCAGGAAAGCAGCGACAATTTGAGGGTCTTCCACGAGTTTGCACATATTGTCGACGATGACGGCGGCTTTTCGCTTGACGGCAGTTTCGCGCTCTCCTAAACCACGCTCGAGAAGTGGGACCATGATGGCCAAGGTCGGCTCGTGGACATCTGTGACGAAAGTGGTGGCACCAAGCAAGTGGACTGTCTCAGTGACATGCTCGGGCTTTGCGATACACTTGATGAGCTCGGGGATAAACCGATCGATATCCTTGTTGACAATCAAGTTGCACACCTTCTCCATAGTGCCGTATGCCGCCTTTTTAACCTCGGGCTTCGTATCCCACATCGACTCAGAGACGACTGGAACTAGGTCGGGAACACGGAATGAAAGTTGAGCCGGGGCAGTTTCTACGAGTGCTTCAATGCACTGCAGGCAAGTCATTTTTTCCTGCCATTTCTGAGCATTCCGTAGCGAGTGGATGATAGGAGGGAGAATAGCCTTTACGGCATTTGCATTGATAGCTTTGGCGATCGCAAGGGCAGCTGATTGTGCCTCGGTCTTGACCGCACTAATCTTATCTCCAACAGCAGCAAGGACCGAAGGTAGGAGGACGACGAGATATGGTTCAACCGCGGGCGAGACCGATGAGTGCGAGGCAATAGCCTTTATTGCGCTAAGAGCATGTTCCCGTGAGGCTGCGTCTTTCTTATTTGCAAGTTGTTTTTTGAGGACTTCCACAGCTCTGTGCGTTTTGTCAGTAAATGTCCAGACGACCTCAGAGCACGCCCTGTCGCATGACAGGGAGACTGAGATTTAAGACTTACTTTGTAGGTGCATCATGTTCTTCAATCTCACCGTTGATGAAAGTAGCGATGTTGCCCGCAGCAGCGCTTGTCTCATCAGCTGTCTTTGAGATGGTTAGTTTGGTCAAGAGCTCATCGAGCACCTTGACGGATTTTTGGTTCTCGGATTTTGTATTTGCCGCGGTCGAGGGTGCGGACTCCATGATGTCGGCAGATGGCATAATGTTGATAGGGTGGATGGAAGGATTAATGGCGATTCTTTTGTTGGGGGAACGAAGGGAGTAATAACTGTCTATCGAGCTGTAAATCTGGGAGGTATCACAGAATGTGAAAGCCCACGCGGGGTGTTTCGCGCTCTATGTGGATCTCAATCTATTGCAGTCAGACCGAAGCAGGAGTGAGCCTATCGAAGACACAGCAGGTATCTATGGATAGAAAGGAAGAGGTGGTATTGGAAATGGAGAGCCAGGTGTTGGGCGGCAGAAGAGTATCTTTAAGAATTTCTGTGGAAAAATTTCAAACGACGCTAACTTAGTGCCCTCCTAGGGAATCAGCCTTTTTCCGGCCTGGCTCTGTGAATTACAACATCACCCTGGATACTTATGTAGAATAATTCCTTCACCGCCAAATGCTCAGCCTTGTATATCTTACTCTTTCTCATACCTTACTTTCTAGTTATACTCTCTCTCAACATCTCGCATGACTATCAAAGTCATATCTCCTTCCCACGCGCCCTCATCCATTCACTTCAGCTGCAGGCAGATGACTTCATCAACCCCCAGTCACCACCATACGAGCGAGGGCTTAGCCCTGAAGTTCGGCCCAATCCGCCAATCTTAGATCAACGCCCAAGTCCATGCTATTTTTATATGAAAGGGCGTCTGCTACGGAGTATGCAATATTAATACGTGCTTATCGTTTGTGTATCGCAGTCCGAGTCACCATCCGAGGATCATCCTCCGCATTCCCCGCGAATCGCTAACCCACATACTTTTGCGTACTTTGCCTATACTTGCAGCGGCCCGCAAAATGTCTTGAGGATTGATGTACAGAGTAACCATTTCATAAGCCTGGTATGCCTGAGCCTACCTAGGCAATTCATGAACTCTATAGCTATGCGTGGTGTCTAAGAGGGACTCTTTGTGAGACCTGGTGCTCCGAATTGTTCCAGCATATCTCCTTCATGTAGCCTGTAAAGTTCCAAAAAAATGGTGTAGTGCCAACGCCACACAGGTAGAATGCCAATGTGGCAGATCTCCTCCTAAACCTGCGGCAAAATTGCAAATGGTCGCTTCAATTATATCGTCCTTACACCTGCGTTCAACCTCGCCTTGATCCTTCGTCTGTATGAGTCCCGGAATCGGATCCTGCCAAAAGTCCCATATCCTACTGTAGCAACGAATAGAAACGCCCATGCACTGGTAATAATGAGACCAGTAGGAAAGACACCGAGTGTGGTACCTGGTAGCACGAATGGTGTAGCCCCAGGCGGTCCGGTCGAAGTTGAAGCTGCTAAGGCCGTGGCAGCTCTTGTCTGATCCGCAAACACGCCGTTGACGAAGGATGCGTCGTCCGAGGAAAGCTGTGAAGTTATTGGAGTATTGTTCTGGGCTGTACCTGTGAGAGCGATATTGGGGACCAGGAGTGAACGAGCGGTAGTACTATGGTTCAGTCATTAGCTGAAAGCGGAAATAGAGGAGTAAGGAGGGACCTGTTGCCTACTCGTTCTTTATTCCTGCCATCTGATCATCGTGTATCTTTCCCACGAAAGTTAGATCCTCAAGCATATGCGGTGCCACTGTTGTGTCTCGCTTAATAGACGGCCAAGAGAGCACCTGCCCGTTCCTCTTCACCTTGCTCATACTCCCAGCTGCGACGGAGGCTCCAGCATACGAAAGCCCCACGTTTACAGCTTGCGTCTTCAGCGTAGCCCAGTCTCCAGCAGCAGCACAGATTCGATAAAGACGTAGATCTACCTGAAAGGCGCCCGTAATATTGTCAAAGGTCCGAACGTTATAGCAGGCGGCGAGTCCAGCAGAATTAGAGGCAGAGCCGTTCAAAGCAATAAGGGTTTGCATGCAAGCCATATTGGTCTGGTTATTCCAAGCAGCGTTAGGGTCCACGGAGGCGACGGACTTGGACAGATGCACGAAGTTATTTACCGGCACCTCAGATGGAGAGGCTACCGCCAATGGGGAGAAAGTCGCCAGCGGGGATATAATTGTAGAGTCGGTAGCTGGTAACGAAGTAGACGAGGAGGCTGCGTATGATGAAGATGCCATGGAAGGGTCAGCAGCCGAGGCTGGGGGCCCATCGAATGCTTGAGCTTCCACATTTGGGTCGACATTGCGCTGATGGTATTGCTGGTGATTCAGCATATCGTGTGGGTTCATGCGTATTCTCGCATCGACGTAGGCGTTGTGGTGGAGGGCATTATCCGTGATATCAATGACGTCCGGAGGGACAATTCGGCCAACGCCGCCGAAGACTGGGTGGACCTGACAGGTAGAGAAGAATAGTAGTATGACAGTAAGTAAACGGTGCATGGCTTGAAGATTTTGAGGAGTGCAGATCAGAGCGACAGAGAACGCAGGAGAGCAGCAGTAAACACTATGTTTGAACTCAAGAGACAGAAGAATCTCTGAGTTGTTATGAGTGATGGTTATGTCCGTCCAGCGGTGAAAATGTTAAAGAATTTACGAAGTGGAAGTGCCTGCCGTAAGAAGAAAGAGTGACCTGACTTGGAATTACCCGGCCTTGGGAATTTACAGAAGGTCCGGCCTCGGAAGCTGTTCAAAAGAAATGCACCACAACCAAGACAAAGATTAAGAGGAATAAGGCAAAGAGATCATTGTAGGCGGAGAACATGATTGAGAAAGTATTACTAGCTCAGCAAAGGAACTTCAACCACCCCGCCACATCTTTGCGGTGTCAGCCCAGGCTCCCTTACCCAGTAGCCTTGCTCCTTTGATGGATCAAGCACTTCCTGAGACAGCTGTGGTCGTACAGACCAAGCATGAGCACACTCGAGACGAAGCATAAGGCTCCTAGGATTCAAAGGATGTTGGGGGCGCTTAAGAGCTTCGCTGATTTGCGAGACTTAGCGCAATGCAGATTGTGAAGCCTCAGCTCTGCAGGATCAGATCACGAGTATCACCACCGGTGATTTCAAGCCAACATCATCATGGCATTCTCTACGGTCGAGCTTTTCTGAGGCAAAGTTGTCAATGCGCGCGTAATTAAGGTATTTTTAGCGTGGCTGGGGTTTTAGCGAATCATGCCTTGTCAAAACCCTAACTCTTGCAGTTTATGATACTCGAAGGATTTTGGAGGGTTCCAGGGTCTTCTCAGCGGCTCTGGTATTTTTGATACCTGGTCAGATCAAATGCTGGATAGATGCATCTGAAGCCGGTTACCCATCGTGACGAATAGAATCGGCCAAAGCTCAGTGGCCCGGATCTCTATACTGCGCGTATCGTCCAAGTCATGCAGACATCTCACGTGAAAAGCACCCTTCGCTGCTTAATGCATGAAAGAATGCCGAAAACCCAATGCATGTCCCGGATCTTAGGCTAGATCTTTTTGGCGAAACCCTTAACGTAACCGCATCCCAAGCGCAACGTCAGATATCTGACCACTCTACTTTGCAGGTACCATTTGCTCTTCATAAACTCCAGCAAAGTCGAGTTGCCCCAGTTGACCCTGCACCTGATCGATCTCCTTCCCCAGCTCCTCGGAGTTCTGAGCCAAGCTGCTAACTTCGTCGAACTTGCGCCGCTTACTTGCGTCCGCGATTTGCTCTTTAACAAGGAAGGACTGTTCTTCAAGCACGATTAATCTTTCACGCAAAACCTTTTCCTCCGCTTCGAGCACTGAGACAGCACTACTACTACTGACTTGAGACGCTGCATCAATGTCGTTGTACTTGATCGATGCTAGCGCACCGTTGGGTGCGCCGTTCCCTGTGAGGCGCTCTGTCGATCCCATGCCGTATGCCGATGCATGCTTCATGACTTTAGGGAGCGACTTCAGTGGTAGCATGTGGACATGGAGGAAATTGCTTGCTTGTTGGAATACAGCTTTTTGGAGTTTTTGCTGCGTAGGCGAATCTGTGGGTAGATCGCGCAGGCGGCGGGCGGCCACGTTGTATTGACCAAAGGCATCCAGTAGTCGTTTACGAACCTTCGAAGCGTCTGCGAGTTGAGTTGAGGAAGGCGGTTTTTCAGGATCCCTGTCCATGTAAGATAGAATCATGCGCAGACACCGTAGGCTTACTGTAATGCAACAAGGAGACGCTGAAACTTGGGTAGCATAAATTTGATGCCTCTTTCAAATTGGATGAGATTTTCGTAAGTCCTCAGGTCTGGGGGCTTTTCTCCAAGTGCCGCTGCGAAATCTCGCCTGCTGAAAACTGTAGTCTGGCAATCCTTACACATTCTTACATCCACACTAACTTCTTTGGTGACCTTTTCTGTGGTACCGTTAGGTGCTGTAGTGATCAGCGGTCGCAACTCAAAGGGAGGATGTTACGTACTTGATTCGACATTTAGTCCAATCTCCTTCGAGCAATCAGTTAAAGGATCGCCGCAAACGACACGCCCACAAAGCCTGCAATGATGCCTTCGAAATGTGTAGCTCGAGAATTCCTGTTGGCAAAATGGACATCGCGAAATACTTGCGTCATCCTCCCAAGTCACAATCGATTGCTCCAATTGCTTCCTTGGACTTCTAGCTCCTGAGAGTGACCATAGCAATCCGCCGCCTCCTATATTTTGCTCTGGAACGGGATTTGCCAGTAGCTGAGTGAGCTTCGTGAGACGCTTTTCCAGACGTGAAACTTCTAGTAAAGTCTTATCAACCGTCCTTCTCCGAAATTCGCCGAATTCTATAGTGTGATCTCGCTCGGAGCCTAGCAACAATTAGCTCACAATGCATTCGTGTAGTCAATTTTCCGAACCCACCATTTCGGTCATTATATCCATCTCTTGACTTATAGCACGTCTCACAGACTCGGCACCACAGACCTCTTACCGGTTCATGTTGAGCTGACCTTGAGAGCTTCATTTGGTACATAGTATGCTCGTCGCAGAACAATCTCCCACACTTTCTACAGTTGACGCTACCATTTCCAGATCCGAGTCGTTTCCCACAGGCTGGTTCGGAGCAAGTATCCTGCGAGCCTCGTCTCTGCCAATGTTCTCTGCTAATTACCTCGTCTGGGTCTGGCTGTTTAGGTTCAGGAGTAGGGGTGGCTGTAGACGGACCGAGAGGTTGAGGAGCATCGTTGGATTCGAAGACGTCGAGGCCCTTAAATTTCTGGTTGAGGACAGCTAAAGGTTGAAAACGCTTCGCCTTGACCATCTGTGACTTGAACCAGTCCTTGACTTCATCTTGTTTGACCTCCTCCAAATTCTTGTGGTTGTCATCAAGATGTCTACCTAACCGTAAGTCTACGCACACTTCTCATCCCTAGAGTTACGTACCTATTGAGTTGTAGCAATGTCATCTATTGCTATGTCAGTACAGTAGATCGCCCGCCTTTAGATATATCTAACCATGTCCTCATTGCATATTGGGCAGACCAGCCTCGACCCGGCAGCAGCACCAACCGCATTGTTTTCATCGGTATGATCCAAAGAAACCCTTGAGCTTAAGTCTTGGGCATCGGAGGACGGCTGTGACGTCGAAACGGAGGAACTGACGGAAACTGTGCTGGCGGTTGGGGAAAGTAGACTCGAGCTTCTTTGGGGATATGCTGCTACCGCCGGAAATAATGATCTGCCGCTCCCAAGCACTCGTCCTCCCCCAAGCTTTCTGGCAGACATCCTCCGTCAAACATGTGAGGACGTTGTTGGCTTTGCTGTTGAAGGCAGCACGGGATCAACTGGCCGATAGCCGCCGCCTTGCCTTGTAGGGCTTATCTAATCCACCTTTTACGCCTCAACTTGCACATGCTGGAAGCCATTTGTATTATTACCGACTAGACCATGCCAGAAGAATTTCCGGATGTCCAAGGCGGTGGCTCACTCATACTTGCATGGCAGATCAGGAACAAGAGGGTGCTCGTGGTCGGAGGTGGTGAGGTGCGTGTTTTACTTTCAAAGAAATCAAAAGCAATTCCAGCGGTGAACTGACAAAGTGCAGGTAGCAGCAGGACGCATCCTCAACGTTCTCAACGCCGACGCCAAAGTCACCCTCGTCTCACCGAGAGACGGGCTGAACGATGAAGTCGCATACCGGGTCGAAAAAGGGCAAGTCGACTACATCGACCGCAAATTCCAGCCCTCCGACCTCGATGACGTTGACATGGTCCTAACAGCCGTCGATGACCCGGAAGCGTCGACGCAGATATGGAAGCTTTGTAAGGAAAGGAAGATCGCCGCCAACATTGCGGACGTACCCCCGGAATGCGACTTCTACTTTGGCAGCGTGCACCGGGATGGACCGCTACAGATTATGGTCAGCACGAATGGCAATGGACCCAAGCTCGCGAGTATTGTACGGAAACAGATCGCCGCGAATTTGCCAAAGAACATTGGGGCGGCGATACAGAAAGTGGGGATGTTGAGGAAGAAGTTACGGAAGGTTGCGCCGGGGGTGGAGGAAGGGCCGAAGAGGATGCAGTGGTACGTTTGCGTCGATCTCAGCATTTTGATACTACGTGGCTGATATTTTTTCTAGGATGTCAAGAGTGTGCGAATCTTGGAGCCTTGATGATCTTGTGGACATGGAGGAAGAGGATATGGAGGTACTTTTGGGATTTTATAATCCGGGGACTGTGCCGAGCTTTGAGACGGTGCGTGGAGGGGATGAGTATGCTTTTGATGGGAGCTTCGGATGGTGGTGAACATAGGGCAATAGGAAAGCTTGTTTGACTACGCTGAAGGTGGATAGTATTAAAGTTGGATTACGTGTGAAAGAGTGGTCAAGGGAGTCTGGAAAGTCTCATGGCATTGAAATTCGGCGGAATGAATATAGTATGTTCGAAAGCCCCAAAGGCATCTACGGATCCCTTACTGATCAAGCAGCATGATACAGGTACAATTTGTATTTCTATCTAGGGTATAACCCCCTTCACATAAGAATGATGACATGTTTGATCTAGCAAAACATGCACGCAGCGACACCATTGTAATTGGCAGATTCTTCTCCCTATAGGTGGTTATATATTCTCTCAAAACCCCAAGCCTGCATCATCTCGGCTGAATCGCATTTGCTACTGTCACAGAATCGTAACGATGAACTTGTGATTACGAGTCCGATTACATTGTTGAGTAGTACGCAGGAGCTTGATGGTACTCGACAGTTTATTAAGAGCCAGACCTCACCGAAAAAGTTCAACAAAACCCTTCAAAGTGGCTTTTCCTGCATCCAGTAATGCAATACTAAAACATCCGTCCTGTTCATGCATTGTAGCTGTCCACGCCGTGCCTGTCTTACACTTCGATACCACGGTCACCTGTCGGGCTCTTTCTCGCCCTGAGTCTTCTCCATACGACTTGGTCAAGCATTTCTGAGGGGTTGATGAGCAATGAGACCTGCTTCTGAAGTCGTGCTTCCCTATTCTGGCGGTCTTGAACATGTCCATCTCTGCGGCGGTTTTGCGGTGTAGGGAAACGGTTCCCCTTGCTGCTAGTCTTTTCCTCGCGCTACTGAGGCAATGGTCTTCTGGGGCCAGTTCCTCTCTCTTCGTTCTGCTTATGTTCTTCGTCGAGTCTATGCGTAGTGTGTATCGATCGATCTAGATCAAGCTTTTTGTCGATTCGTTTTTGGATATCCGTCCATATCTGGCCTGAGAAGTACCGGACGTCGAGTAAGGCTAAGGGAATTAAAGTCCAGAAAGCAAGGATGATCCAAACCGGCACAAAGATGGGCATGAGGATCATTACCAATAGGAGGCGACCAAGAGTAAGGAAAACTTGGTTTGTATCTGCAAGATGGGCCCTTGTGAGAGATTCGTACGCGAGCGCAATGCGGTGCGCTGGGTACTCAAATAGCATATATGTATACTACCAAGAACAGGAGATAGATGAGATTACTCCTGGGCGGTTTAGGGGGTCCATTGTCATGCATGACTTCCTGCTTCTCATCTCTGTTCAATTGGTCTAGGGTCTTTCTCCATGTAAACGGGAAGACATTGGAACTCTCCCCCATCTTCTCCCTCGCCTGCTGACTTATGCTAAATCTTGACTGTTGAATTGGATGTGCTATGGTTTTGGCGTTAAAGACAACAACGAGCGTTACAGTCAGGGCGATTGCAGTCGCCCTGACAAAGAAAACCACAGTATCATGGTTGCTATGTCTATGTGAGCTGGAGCATCTCCTCTGGGTGATGCGATACTCACGGCGGGCCTTGCATGCTGAAGAAACTCTAAGGTGTAACGATCAGTCTGATTTACGCCTAGGACATACACAAGGTTTGGGCTTACTGATAAGAAGCTCAAGGGATAAAATATCACTGTAGCGTACGTAGAGATGCGGACATTTTCCGCGTTATTTGCTGCAACTCGGGATTCCGCAAGACGAAGAATGTCTATCAACTGCGACTACATTTAGTGACCAAAGGTTATTAATTATTTGCAACTCGAGTACCTCTTGCCTATGACTTTTGACTTGATCGATGGTACTCTGGGTTTGTCTGTGCTGGTCATGCAACATAGAGACATGTTCTCCCGCACGCTTTCTTTGAATGTCCACCAGATCTCTATATCTCAACTCATCGCTTTCGGTCCAGCGAGACTTGTAATGCCGATTCTCCTCGCGCTTGATCCACTGATCGTGACCATTTTGAGAAGCCGTTCCCAAGAAGTTTGCGCTAATTCTGCTGGATGCCTCGAATCGTCTAAAGTCTGATCAACTGGCAATAGCGATGGCCAGAGCATACCGTAGTGGCTTGTTCCAAATGGATTCGTGATGGACACCTTGGGCTCGAATAGTTTGCTTCCATGCAAGCGCGACATCAGCCTTCACCACCTCGCCCTGAGCATTGACGCCCTCGATGTTGATGTCATCTTCAAAGAACCCCCACTAGATACCGTCATTGACCATCGTATCCTTAGCATAGAACAACATTCTATCTCTTACGCGAGATCGACGCACAGCGACCACGAACGCATCAGTAGGCTGCCTCTCTTCTGGATCAGGTCGTCCGTTACTTTTTTGATCACTCTGCGACAAAGTCTCGGATGAAGAAAGGTAATCGCTTGTTCGTGTGTCGCGATTTTGGCAGATAAAGCGCCGTAGGAGGATCTTCCGAATATCGCCGTGGTGCAGATCCAGGTCTTTGAGCCTCTTCGCAATACTTGACAGCGAGTCGTGGTCCGTGAGAGAGGGTGTGGTCATTTTCTTGACGAACATGAGAGCCTTCCATATATAAATAAGGTCTCCCAAGCGATATTCCGGAAGACTTAGCCTCTCTGATTCCTCGTAATCATATTTTTCCCATGGAACATAGGTTTGTCTGGTTATGTACCAGAGACCAGACTTCGCATCTCGTCCCTCTGCCAAAGCATCAAGCCACATGTTCGCGCACTTTTGTGGGCAATCCACTATTAGTAATTCATCGTTGTCGAAAACTAGAGAAAATTCGAACAATTTCAATATGTGTAAGCTTCCAGTAGAAGACTTCAGAACTGGGGTCATCTCCAAGACTTTTAAGTCCATTCTCAACATTACCCAAGAGAGGCCAGCTTTTCAGGGCTAAGAATACGTCCCTATCAAAACACCACCGCAGATGCCCTTGGCACGCTTCTTTGATATGACCTTGCAAAAACGATCTATGAAGAGCACTTGTAGTAGAAGAACTTGAGGAAGAGGTAGACTCGGACCAGCCATAATCGTCTGTTCCCAGGATTGGATTCGATACATATACAAAAGACGACGGAAAATAAATCTGTGAAAGTCAGTAACACTATATCTAATTGAAGAGAGTTGTAGGAATCTTACAGATCACTAGCTGGAGCTGATCCTGAGGCAAATGTAGTGTCAAAGGGAATTCGCGAGCCGCTCTTCAAATCTGGTACATTCTTGACAAGGCATAGGCATAAAATGTGTTCTAGGTTTCGTCTGAAGATGGTGTTGAATTCGATGTCACGCTCAAAACCGCAGCTGCCAGGCTGATCATTGTGCAGGAATGTACCCACATCGAGATAGCTTAAATACGACATTTCCTTGTTGCGGTGAGGTCGTAATTTGTACTGCAAAATCATTTCTTGTACCCCATATTGTGGGACATAAAGCGTATTAAATGATTCCTGGCTTAGTGGTAGATTTTTCATTCCTCGGCGAGCCGGGTTTTCGTCCTCAACAGGGATCAAGACGATGTTCTCGGAGCTGATGCGTATTCCATTGTGGAAAATAGCCATGACCGCTTAACTCCGCGAGCTATTCTTGGTGGTGGTGCCATCTCGTTGCAAAACGGCCTCGCTTTCTTCGAGAGTAAAGGAGCCATTCAAATTGCGGAAGATCTGAGGTCCTGTGGTTGACCAGTCGAATCCGCCATTCCTTTCCCATCTACCATCCTCAACATGTAACGTAGTCACTGTAGAGCCTACCGCCTGAAGAGCATATTGTACTTCTTTTTCTTCACTGGATGGGTTAAGGAGTAGGAACTGTTGTGATTTAGTTCCTTGCTCTACTGTGAATTGTATCGAGATCTTGAGCTTATCAAGCTCGTAAGAAATGCGTGGCTAGCGACCTTTCACTTACTCAAGTTTCGGCTCGAACGACTTATTTTCACTCTTGGGGGAGGGCGTCAGGTGAGCAACGGGTCCAGTCCTTTGGCGCTTCGAGCGCCAATTGAGTTCTTCATTGTGTTCTTTCATGTATGGATACTGGGGTTCATAAGTATCAAGCGTGATTATCTGTTGGTTTTGACCAGCGACGTATTGTAATATGCTCAAGATCTCCCCGTATCGGTTTATTGCCACTGATGTACCATCGATCCCAAAGGGGATAAATGTATCTGTGCCTGGTTCTGAGGGTACAACGAGCCGTTCGAGGTTCTCAACATTAAACAGTTCAAACGTAGTCGCTGAAGCTAACATCAGCACGTATTCAGTTGCGTTTGATGAGGGAATCCAGCTTTACCCGAAGCACTGCTAGGCAATGTTCCTGACAGGCGTTCTGAAGCAAAGTGACCAGTACACAATTAGCTGGCCATTAGCCTTCCGGATGACCCGCCTCACTGCCGCTGGCGGTTGCCAGATATTGCGAAGCTAGGACTAGGACATCAAAAGATCCATGAGCCTTGGGCAATTCTTATTGCGAGTGCATTCTAGAGCAGAATGACTAGCAGACAGTCTAAAGTGCTTTAAAAAGTGCAACGCCTTCCCGGTAAGCATAAGAGACTAGATAAGGGCAGCAAACGCCATAACTTGTGGACTACAGAAAAAAGAAAGCAAACATAACGTTTGAAATTGGGAGACAGGAGAACTGATAGAAGTAATTCCAATAAATACAGCGTCTGCGGGTGGAATAGAGGTGTCATCGAGGCCTAGCCCACCGCCGTCTGGTGTGAGTGCCACGAAGGCGTAAGCCAGCAAGGCCTCCGTTGGCCGTCCTGGGCCCCTAACTGGCTGTGATGGCAATTTTAGGGGGCACAGAAATGAGTGAAATATCATTAGCTCTAGCTGATAAATAAAACACGAAAAAAGCATATTTTTTAAGGAAATAATCTACTTATTGTGCGTTCTTGTCACTCGTTGAGTCGTTAGGGATATTATATTTTTAATTTACTTAAATTTGGTTATTGAAATATTATAAAAAACAAAATTTCAAACCAAAGGAGAGTATTTTTCTGGCCGCACTAGGGGCACGCCCTTTGCTCTGTAGGGCTGATGATTCACCGAGTCACGCTAGAATAGTTCTATGTCACACGTGACCAAAAACGCGTCTACAGGTGCTGCGCATTAGCAAAAAGCCTCTTAACAAGGACTATTTGTATGAGAGCGTAAGCCAGCTATACCTGAACAAGCCCGGCAACGCTTAGAACTAAGCAATGTCCAGCCCGATGCAGGAATGTATATACAGAGTGACAGAGCAGCCCCTTCGCACGCACTTTCGGGCTAATTAGGGCTCCGAACCTGGTCCCCCATGGACCATTTCGCTGCAAAGCCGGACTCCGAGCATGCGAATATAGTTCCCGCTGTCAGACCTTCGAAGCTCTTTGTAATGAACCTCAACACGCGCCTGCTGTAAACAATGGCTTCTCATCTCAAACCCCAGCTCCACATAACGCTCTACCGTGGCTTCCCACGCTCGGACGCCTACGTGTGGTCGCCCTTCGTCAACAAACTCGAAGCTCGATTGCGCTTCGCTGGACTCTCCTATCGCACCGAGGCTGGGTCGTTGTCGCAGGCTCCGCGGGGCAAGATCCCCTACGTTGCGCTTGCCAAGACGAACTCGGACAGTCAGGCTATGCTGGGGGATTCCACGCTCATTGTCGAGAAGTTAGTGGAGAACGACGTGACGGATGACTTCAACGGTAAACTCTCGCCCACGGAGAAAGCTCATGATTTAGCACTTCGGGCTCTGCTGGAAGACAAGCTGTATTTCTACCAGGTGAGTCGTGTCCCTCATTTCAAATCCTTTTCCCCGTGTCTAATCGTCAGCTGAGAATTTTTTATCTGTTTTTAAAACACAAAAGACTGATAAGTCGATTATCGCATCTCTAGAACTACGAACGATGGCACCAGAACTATTATACCATGCGATCACACATTCTCGCACCGCTGCCTTACCCCGCTCAGGTAATTGTCGGTCTGCTCGTCCATCGCAAAATCAGCCAGACCCTGCATGGCCAGGGCACCATGCGATACTCGGCCGAAGAGATCATCTCGTTTAGGCAGCAGATCTGGGAATCCGTTGACGCGCTTCTCGCTGCGTCGAGAAGGAAGAAGAAGACCGAGACCGACGCGGGCGACGACGACGACGCGACCTTCTGGGTCTTGGGAGGCAACACGCCGTCCGAAGCGGATCCGGTTGTGTTCGGCTTCATCGCCGCGGCGCTTGTCTGCACTGCGTATGTTTCCTGTTTCCCTTCCCCGTTAGGTCATTCCACGATTCCTGTGCTGACAGTTCCTTTGCTTAGGGGGCCCGAGTCTCAGAAGGTGGTGAAAAGCTTCCCCGCAGTGGTCGACTACGCGCAAAGGATCCATGACCGCTACTTTCCCGATTATGCCCGTTGGGAGTAATAGGAATTGCACTTTGTTTTAGAAAACGACTGGAGTACTCATCAATGACACTGCTTGCACAAAATGGTAAAGTGGACAGCTAAACAGACGGGCTGTCTTTTAAGAATCTAGGTACGGTAAAATGAATAGGGTACAAATCCAGCTCTCTTAGCTTGGTTAAAATTTTGCTCGCTTTGCGAGGATACAAGTTCTGAAGAGAAGTAGAAGTGTTTGAAAGAGGAACTTCTTTGGCGTAAAGCTAGACGAGGATTTTCAGTCCGCTACCTTTGATTTTTATATAACCTGCTCATTGGGTTGAAGAAATACATCTAATCCCATTAGTACCCTTGTGTGCCTTGTTCTTTATCATGCAGTCTATTTCTCTTACTCTTGTCCTACACCCTTTAGACGCCAAATCAAATGGGGAAACCAATCAAAGTTTGAAACGAACAAAACCTAAAAACATATGGGAACCACTAAACGTACACCCCTTTTCACTACATATACACCCCCCTCAACTAGGTCTAGTGGCCATCAAAATAGGGTTAGCGGCATAATATTTCATAACAACGCGCACGCGTTCTTCCCACCACCCATCCTACCTCATCGCCGCCATGGATCTTGCACCCCCTCCAGTAGGTGAGCTCTGTGTGAGCGGCGAGAAGCTCATCGCCGCCGCCAATACGTGGGCTGGAGCCCACGGTTACGCGCTCATGAGGAATCGAGGATAAAATTTGGTTGAGGTGTGATAGGGGTGATAAATCAGGTGGTACTGGCGGGCAAAAGAGACTACATGCCGGCTCAAGGCTCATCGAATGTCCCTTCAAAGCAATAGCTAGAGGACTCTACTCAACGCGAACCTAGTCAATTTGAACGCGTGGAAGCGAATCTGCAGCAACGAGCTGAGCAAGAGCTAGGGCAAACATATAGGGAGGGTAGGGGTAGGGGTAGGGGCCGAAGCAGAGGTAGACCGCGGGCCGGAGGTAGAGGTAGGGGGCGGGGGCGAGGTCGAGGAGGTAGAGAGGGTGAAGCTTCGACAACAGAGGGCTTCAAACGATGAAGGCTTCTATGGGGTGTTTCAAATTTGATCAAATGTAAATTTGCTTCTAAAGAACATTCGTCCTCAGCGATACTTGATTTTTCACGACCAGCTCAAAGAAATATAAGTATTTTTGAGACCTGCAGCTGTTCAATACCTGAACCCTATTTTGATGACCGCTAGACCTAGTTAAAGGGGGGTGTATATGTAGTGAAATGAGGGGTGTACGGAGTACATGTAGTGAAAAGGAGGGGTGTACGTTTGTTTACTCGGACGCGCCGGGATACTACGGAGTTAGCGGAGCGGATTAATGATACACCGGTAGGATTGACCGCCGCGACCGCGCCCTCGCCCTTTCTCCCCACTCCCCTCCACCTTGAGATCGATTGAAAACATGGTGAAGTTCGTATGAAGCTCTCTCACTTCACTTCGTATCTTGATCTTGTAAGCATGAACTCTGCGCATGCAGGCCACGATTATCGAAAGGAGAGTGTTGCTTCACTTCTCACCGATACCCCCTCCGTATCTGCCGAATCCATCACTGCTTGGCTGTCTCGAGTTGCAGCAGAAGCAGAAGCGCCCTCGTTAGCATCAGCGATATCCAAATTCTCAGAGCACTCCACTTCATCCACACCGTGTCTCAAATCGAAAAAGCGCAGGCTTAGTGACTCGGAAGCTCCGAGTGAGACCCCACCCATCACTACCAAACGCCAACGCAAGTTCCCCGAAGACTTACCAGTCAACATGACAGGAAACGTCACACCATCCTCGCAAGTAAGTTCACTCTACTGCTTGACTTGACCTTGCCACCGCTGATGCCGAGATAGTACTCTGCTACTCCTACCAGCAATATTGGCCTTTTAGCAGATCCTGCTCCTAGTACGCCCAAGACGTCAACCTCCTCACACAAACCAGTCTCCTTAGCAGATGACGCAACGAACACTTCCAAGAAGTCTTCATTCACGGACAAGCCAGCGTTGAGATGGGGGACCAAACCATATGATGTTGGGAAAGCCATGGAGAGTCATGGCTTGTTTCACAATAATCGCGCTGCTTACAACCGACATCCGACTTTCAAAAACAAAATTCATGATATCGTACATGGCGAACGCAAATCTACAATACAACCAGAGTCTATAGAGAGATTCCAGGACCACCGTGAGGCCTATCGGGGCTTGAATGAGGATACTTTGTTGCATCATCTGCTGCCACTTATTATCAAGGGCATTTACACATCCAACAAGCCCTTGAGCGAGGAAGAGCAAGCTTTGATGGAGGAAGCGGGACACCCTAGTAAAGAGTGGTTTACTGATGGTTTGATGGTGACACATAACAGCGAATTTCGCAGAACGCTAGTCCCGAACAGATATCTGGACGGTCAGTTGGAAAAATACCTTGCGGAAGCCATGGCCAAAAAAGATGGCATGAAAAATCCAAAGCCGGATATGACATACGGCATTAGAACGAACAAGTATCCGATTCCTAACGGTGTTATCGTAAATGGCTCTACCAACGCGCTGCTAGAGATAGCCTCCGGAATGCACCATGCCTTCATGATTATTGAGGCCAAAGCCGACCGGGGCGAATACGACGAAGCCACGAATCAAGCTCGTCGAGGAGGTGCGACCCTGGTAAATGCCGCAAGACAACTGAGATCCCTGGTCGAAGCAGCTCCAGTCATCATCTCTGGGGTCGATGACACTTGCGTTGTCTTTTCCGCAACAATAAATCCTCAGCTGATGGAGGTCTGGGTACACTGGTGCGAGGTTGAAGCGGACTTGAAAACTTGCAACTATCACATGAACACTGTCGCATCTCACGCTCTGGGAGATGATCTGGGGGTTGGTGCACTTCGTCGGACGTTGCACAATATCTTGGAATGGGGATGTATCGGCCGATTTACGGAGCTCGAGAAGCTTCATGAGAGCATACATGCTTACGAGCTCCGCGAAGCTGAGAAGATTGGCGCCGAGTCTCAGGCTGCAGCCGAGATCAAATCCAACAACAAGCGAAAGAAGCCAAATTCCTGAAGCATTGTGATTTACTGGAACACAAAGGTTACACAGGTCGCAGAATCTGCATTAGCAACTTCAATTTCGATTGCAAGAAAAAGACTCTGAACAAGCTGTGCTGTTGCATCATCCTAGCTGTAGGTTTTTCATATTCCAGCACCTCTGTTTTATTCTAGGCCTCTCAATAGTGTATCATTCAAGGCCTTTGCTTAGGCTTGAATTAACACTACGGAAGTCTAAGCTCTTGGCTTCAACTTTGGTCGCAAAATTTTGGCTAACTCATGGTTGGAGCGACAGATGCATGGAATCAGGCTACTGGACTCCTGAGAAGGACACGAACAGTGAAGGTTCGTTGAATACCATGATATGAGAAATAAAATTCTTCGACGAGCGACGGGAATGATGGAGGCAAAAGCCTCGAAACTAGAAGAAGCATTAATTAGTAGACTTCATTGGTCCAAGTCCAACCATCCGATGTTAATGATACAATTCCTTTACTCATAAAGACTTTGTATCCGTCATACAAACTGGACGGCATTATTTAAAAGACGTACCATGGTAGATGTAAGAAAAAATTTCAGACTTCGGTTGTTCATAGTTGACTACGATCTCTGCTCTGCACACACGCAACAAGTATGTCTCTATAGTTGTAAGACTAGTATTCTCAGCACTTTCTAGCCTTCACACCGCCTTTCCTTCGCCAGATCATGCCTTCACCAGGCATTCCAGCCGGCAGAAGAAGCAAGAAACGCAGCAGCAGCTTCAACGGCGTCGTGGATCTCCCTTTTTTCCAAAGACAGGGCTAATGCCGTGAGTGATAATAAAGAAGCCTCTTGTTGAAATACGAGGTCATATGAGGGCATATTTAATATTTTGGTTGTTGCTGAACCGCTGGTTAGAAGTCGTATTTGTCAAAAATTTGCAATGAAAGTATAATTCTTCAGCATACATCATATTTTACAAAACATGTGCTAATTTTAAGATTATTTAATAACTTTCCATTTGTATTCAATCATCTTTTTAATGAATTGTATTTTTCTTTCTGATATCATGCTTTCGATGAATAATAATATTGATAATACTCTTTTTATGTACATTTCTGCAAGCATTTTGTTTGACATCTGCTTTTACATACTTCATTGCTTGTTTTTCATCTGAAGTGTTAATGCAAAAAAGTTCAAACCCGATTGTTGAAACACTTTTAAATCACAAACGTGAGAGTGTAGATGTTATAACTTATTTGACGCAGAGCAGTGAGTTTCTGAGTGTGTGAGACAGCAAAAGACCCTTGCTGAAGTCTCATACATTATAGTGAGAATGCCGCAAGAGCTCTCTGAGATCAAAAGCCAGAATGATAGGCAATGAACTGAGCAAGTTCAACTGACGGCCAAAAATGCGACTGAATGTAAAGTCGCTTTGATGACGGCATAGAAACTATAATCTACTCATGGGGAATTGAAGGTGGAAATCCTGAGATTCAAGAAAATTTGTTACGCAATGCTAGGCAAATTGCATTTCATATTACTGCGCCATGATCTCTTCTTCATATCTCATCCATAATGCCTCTGCGCATTTCGTAAGCAAAAGAATTTGCCATGGTTTCATGGCCTACGTTTGAGGGGGATCAGACATAATTCTCTCTCGGCTTTCCTCAACATCGCCACCGCATGAGATGACTCATATAGCAAAGCGTAGTATTACATCCAGCGGTTACGGATCTCTACCAACTTCGCTTCGCAATGCGATTTCAAACCCCCCAGATCCTACCTGCCCAGTCGAACTACACATCCTATTCAATTAATCCGCCGCCTCCGACTTGGACGGGGCTTCTCAAGAGCTGGGAGACAATGGGAGGAGAAGGGGGAAGCATACTCGGGCTAGTAGTCAGGGGAGGAGCTACAGCTACGGCAAGAGAGGGCACAAAAGCCTGCTCAGGGAAGGAAAGGGTGAGAATGTCATTTTTTAGCCATACCTTTGGCGTACCCTCTTTTCGGGATGAGCGAAGAGGACGTGAGGAAAATGTGACCCTTTGATATTAGATAACTACATCAAACGCTTATTGTGTCCTGTACCACCTAAAGTCTAACGCCAACAGTAAGAAAACGTATGAGCATTTTGGATTTGTCCATCGTCATGTTAACGATATAAACTTTCAGTAATGCTTGTGCCGTTGAATTCGCGGATAAAGTTCTCGCTCGCCTTGACCGCCTGTAAGACATGGGAATAGGCCATCTGAGTCTTCTTCTTGGTAGCTAGAGCGTATGCTATGGTAACCACGTTCTTGATCTAATAGGCAGCGGATCAGTGGAAGAAGTCTCCAGTCGTTCTGCGTATCAAACCTACCTGTCGACCGTTGAATTCCGTGGTAGCCAAGCGTTCCATTTCCTTGCGAGCCATCACCGCTACTCCTTGAGACGTGTGCTGGCATTTGATGGAGATTGCTGTATTAACAGGTCCATGAGCTGATCTATCCTGGCATTCGATGAGGCGGCTTGCTCCTTCACTTGCTCCTTCAGCCGGTCATTCTCCTGCTGTAGCACGACCTTTGGTGGCAGTCTCGGTTTCTTGAAGCCAGCGGTGTCCCGAGATGAAGAAGCATTTGTCATTGTCTCCTGTGAATCGGCCAACCCCGAATTGTTCTCCGTGCTAATAATGGACATGAATGGGTCGGATTTTGGATCAGGTAACTGGGCGGCGGCGCTTCGAATTCTGTCTAAGTGGGTTGGAAAGAATGTATCATAGACTTTCCGAGTGAATTTGTAAGCCAAATCTCTGTCCTTGCCGTCAAGGTCTGTGATATTGAAACTGCGAATGAGATGACGGTAAAAAGTAGTCTTGTCCCCTTCAATCAAAGCGTAATGACCGTAGACATTTACCATTGTGTGATCATGTGAGACCGAAAAAACAAGGATCTTTCGATGAAGCTCCTCAGCTCGAGAAACCGCCCGATCCCGATAGAGTTGAACGATGGCATTGACTGCCATACTGGCGCTATGGGCATTCTGCCGGTCCGCAATGTTAAGCCCGTTTTCACCACACTTCACCTCACACTTGAGAAACGGGAATTCAACTTCCCCGTAAATAATGTTGCCTTCCCAGGTGCAGTATAGGATTTGAGTCTCTCAACTTCGTCGTCGGTAAAGGCTGATGACATCAATCCAACCGCATAATCAGGTTTTGGGCGAGGACCAGCAATGCAAATGCATTTGGTCCATTCTGCATTGATTTCTTCGGCCAAGTGTTGAAGATTCGAAGCACCACATATGTAAAGAAGCTCAGCCGAGGGGACAATTGACGGGGTAATGTCCCTTAGAACTCTCGCCTCATTGTTACTACGCACTCTTTCCAGAGTCATCCAAAAGAACTCTTCCTTGAAAAGAGAATACTTGGGGGTTTCGTATTGGCCATTAAGCAAAGTAGCACAGAGTTCCTTGCAAGTGTCTGAGATAATAGCCTGGCCCAGGTGTTGGTACATGAAGATACCAGCCTTTGCAAGCTCATTCTCATATTCCGGAGTGTAAGCGGGTGGTTTGTCACCTTCTTTAACGCTTTGCGTGTAACTCATGCCAGAGCTGGAATGCTTTCTAGAGAGCGGTTGGCTCATGTCTGGATCCGACTCGAAATAATTTTCCGGCCAGTTTCCTTCCTGGATCCAGTGATTGATTAGGTGTTCACTTTGGTCACTGTTGTAGCTTGCTGACTCCTTATCTCTGACAGCACAGCTTGCTATTGAGGTTCGTGCTCAATTGGCTTCTCTTGAAGTCGCGAAGTTGGAGATTCAGCTTCCTGCGATCGCTTTCGCTTTCGATCGAGTCCTTGACCTGTTTGATACCCGTTTTGACAACACGGGTCCTGGAATTCCTCGGGTCTAGAGTCTAAGGTGGACCTTTGCGGCCGCTCTAGAGAATGTGTGGCTTTGGGAAGGACGCGCGAACTTTGTGGGGCCTTGGCTTGTATCAGCATTAAGGTAGAACACGAGGGATAGTCTACATACCTCTTTGTTCGGAATGTCGCTCGTTGAGGAAGAGGGAAAAGAGTGCTTTGGCTCGATGTCCTTGTCTTTGCTTTCTTTCCGCTGGTGTAGTGTCTCTTCCTGGCATGCAACTTTGCGGGTGGGTCTTTGCGGTTGCTGTTTCTCTATGCTTTGAGGTTGTTTTCCTGCTGATAGTCAGCTAAGCAGACTAGTTATAGAAGATGCATGTTCAACCTTGGGTTCTTGATTGCCGCCCAGTTTGTTTACCGTTTGATTTTGCTTGACTGCAAGCCATGTCGATTGAATGAGAGAAGGTACGAGATAGACGTAGTTAAGTTGCCGCCGGCTTGAAACTGGGACCGAAAACGCTTATTCTACTAACTAAGGTACGGGCTCGAATCCTCATGAATTGCGCTTAGTGCGGGGTACGGATACAGCCTTCTCTTACCAAACAACCGCTTTTAACCCTTCAGATTAAGCTGAGCTATTTCTACGAGTAGAACTACGATTATCTCAAATGCTTGCGCTTCGGAAGCCTTTTTTAATTCTTATTCTTCGCATTAGGTTCGATCGAACCAAATTGTGTGTCCCTCTTTCGACCTTGCAATTCTAGGCAGCTCGAGTCACCACAATGACGTGCAGCAAAGACACGGTCACGGCCACGGGTCTTAATATTTGGGCCAGCGGTGAACACGATGATGACGAACCTCAAGTAGAGTAAGGCAAACAATGATTTGTTATACTTGAGCAGACTTATTCACAGGCGTTCAAGCGTTATCGCAGTTCAAGGCCTCGGTGCTCATCCATATTATACGTGGGTTGGAAAGCAAGATTCTGCCGAGAAAAGAGAATCTAAACACCGGCACCCATTCAATCTCCTACGAGGCCGCCGAAGGAATGCCCAAATCGACGAGCTTCCTGATGTCGCTCGAATAACATCCGAGACGGCTGAAGTTATGTGGCTTCGAGACCTTCTGCCAAGCCTCATTCCAAACGCTCGAATTGCGACATACAGTTATGAGTCTGATTGGCGAAAGACGAATGTGAAAACAAGTCTGCGCCAATGTGGAGAGCAGTTGCTTAATGTTCTTCATCAGAATCGGTCAGACGAGAAAGAGCGTCAACGACCATTGATATTTATTGGACATAGTCTTGGAGGTTTGATCATCAAACAGGCGCTGATACTGGCCAATCATGGTAATGACTTCAGAGATATTCGGCTGTCCGCCGCTGGAATCATCTTTCTTGGAACACCACATCAAGGAAGTGATGCTGCGGTGTATGGTGTATGGCTTGCCCAAGCAGCGGGACGTGATAAGACCCTGCTAGAGTCCCTGAGAAGATGTAGTTCTGATCTTCATGGCATTGCTCGGGACTTTGAGAAGAGTTATGGCAATCTCGATATGATTTGCTTTTATGAGAACAAAGAAGCGTCGCATGGACCTTGGCGGACTCAGGTCTATTAACTTCTTTCTTTGCCCTCAAACGGATGTGAAAGCTCACGGCGAAATACAGTTCGTCGATCAACAGTCAGCCTCTTTACATGGCAAAAGAATAATGTATCTCACTACGGATCACTCAGGGTTGAACAAATTTCGTGGCTTCGAAGATGAGAATCTCCTCTTGGTGCAGCCCGAGATTCAGAGAATAGTTCAAATGTCGTCGCAGAGAGTCAAAGAACGATACCGTGGTATGATTTCTCTTCTTTGTAATGGACTGCGTTCTTCAAACTTCTCTCTGACTTCTCACAAGCGCATTTCACGGTCACCGAAGAGTCCTTTCATGTACCGTTCAGTCTTCAGAGCATTCCTATGATGAATAAATTTGTGGCGCGAGACGCAGAGATGACTCAGTTGACACATATTTTGCTTCCCACCTCGACAGAGCGAATGCGTCGCAAAGTATTCATCCTTCATGGACTTGGTGGCATTGGAAAGACTCAGCTCTCTGTTGAATTCGCTCGAAAATATCAAGGAAACTACAGCGCGATCTTCTGGATTGATGGCTCGGCCAAAGAAAGAGTGAGACGAAGTATCGCTGATCTCGTCAGTCGACTACCGCAGCATCAGATTTCGGAAGAAAGCAGAAGCTACTTGCAAAAAGAAAGCACTAATGTTGATCAAGTTGTTGAAGATGTATTAAAGTGGTTATCACGACCGTTAAATGGTCAATGGTTACTAATCTTCGATAATGTAGACCGAGAGTTTTCTATCTCATCTACAGATTCGGAAGCCTTCGATATGCAAGCGTATTTTCCAATGGCAGATCAAGGATCTATTCTCATCACTTCTCGATTGACAAGTCTGCGGAATTTGGGAGACGATATGAAACTAGAGCCGGTTAATGAACTGCAGGGGGAAAGTATCCTCAAAAATAGCGCTGGGAGATCCGTGGAAGGTGAGTGCAATCAGAAGCATAAATATTAAGACCTTATCTGATGTCTTTGACTCAATAGGTTCATTAGAGCTTGTCAAGCTACTTCAAGGTCTTCCTTTAGCGATCAACCAAGCCGGCTCATACATGCGGGAAACAGGTACAACCGTGTCAAAGTACATCGATTCATATAATCATAAGTGGAAAAAGTTAATGAAGGATCAGAATTATTTCACTTTACGAGAAAGTGCAGATCGTAGCGTGTTAACAACATGGACTGTGTCTTTTGATCATCTTCGGGAACAGAATGAGGATGCTGCCAACTTTTTGAAGCTGTGGGCTTTTCTTGACAATCAGGACCTCTGGTATGAGCTTCTTACACCTTCATTACATCATGAAATTTTCGACGAAGTGCCTGGTTGGTTTGTCAGGTGTGCAAGCGATGAGCTTGATTTCAAAAAGTGCATGGGACTTCTTTCAAAATACTCCTTTATCAACACAAAATTTGAATCATCTTCTTTCTTTATGCACTCTGTGCTTCATCACTGGTGCCTTCACGCATTTGAGAAAGAAAACGCTATCATGAGTTGGCTTGCCGTGGTCGTCGTTGTATCCGCTGTGCCTTCACAAACCATGCCGGATTATTCGCTCTTACAGAGACGTCTTCTGCCACATTGCGATCGCGTCTTCTCATTGCTGGAGCAAAGCATACAAGAAACCTTTAACTACAAAGTAGACATTCCGTCCGTTAGCGCGGCTTGCCATCGGCTGGGAGATCTGTACTCGGATCAAGGCAAGATGAAAGAAGCCGAAGACATGTATCTACGAGCATTGACGGGAAGTGAAAAGGCTTGGGGTCCCGTTCATACATCGACCCTTGACATCATCAATAATCTGGGAATTCTTTACGAAATTCAAGGCAAGATGAAAGAAGCCGAAGACATGTATCTACGAGCATTGACAGGAAAGGAAAAGGCTTGGGGTCCCGCTCATACATCGACCCTTCGCACCGTCGGTAATCTGGGAATTCTATACTCGAATCAAGGCAAGATGAAAGAAGCCGAAGACATGTATCTACGAGCATTGACGGGAAGTGAAAAGGCTTGGGGTCCCGCTCATACATCGACCCTTCGCACCGTCGGTAATCTGGGAATTCTATATTCGAATCAAGGCAAGATGAAAGAAGCCGAAGACATGTATCTACGAGCATTGACGGGAAGTGAAAAGGCTTGGGGTCCCGTTCATACATCGACCTTTGAAACCGTCAATAACCTAGGAGTTCTGTACTCGGATCAAGGCAAGATGAAAGAAGCCGAAGACATGTATCTACGAGCATTGACAGGAAAGGAAAAGGCTTGGGGTCCCGCTCATACATCAACCCTTAACACCGTCAATAATCTGGGAAATCTATACAAAAATCAAGGCAAGATGAAAGAAGCCGGACACATGTATCTACGAGCATTGACAGGATTCGAACAGGCTTGGGGTTCTGGGCATAAGACCCCCATAGACGTAAGATGTAATCTGGCTTTTCTGTACAAGAAAATGGCTATGTTTAAAGATGCGGCAAAACACTTTGAGCTTGTCGTTCAAGGCTATACCAAGATACTAGGTTCTGACCACTGGAAGACGGTTGACGCCTCCAATCAACTGAAAAGCTGTGAAGTGTTGAACGAACATCCTTGATTCTATAATCTAGGGGGATGAGAGCTAGCTATATACACGATCCTGATGGGTACACTTTCTATTATGTATGCAGGGGGCTTTCGGGTGGTTGGTCAAGGGCCTTGATATTGCCGTTTAACACTCCGCTCAATGGAAATACTCTTGACGTCGGCTCATAAGCTCCCCTGAATCTAAACCTGTTTCAGTCCCAAATCTTTGATAAATTCGACAAAGGCTTCGCCGGCCAGTGGCTTTGTCATACCGTCGGCTGCCTCCTCTTTGGTAGGTATAAAAGCGAGCTTAATAAGTCCCTCAGAGGCTTTTTCCCACATGAAGTGGTACCGAATTTCGATGTGTTTGGTTCGTCCGTGATGCATCGGATTTTCGGTGAGGGCAATAGCGCTTTTTGTTGTCGGCATGAATGATGACCTGTCGAGAACCTTTGTAATCAAAATGATCCAGGAATCGACGCATCCAGAGAGCTTCTTTTGCTGCTTCGGAGGCGGTCATGTATTCAGCTTCACAGCTGGAGAGAGCGATGGTATTTTGAGGCTTAGAGCTTCAACTGATGGCTGCACCA
>JAABUT010000296.1_pt1 | contig 89503 bp, 90 predicted proteins | sample 5559281 | NCBI WGS metagenome assembly JAABUT01 (sample SAMN10711880, study PRJNA513359) | rock metagenome | isolation source: Antarctica rocks | place: Antarctica: Victoria Land, Ricker Hills nord | collected 2016-01-04 | reverse complement strand
GCAGCCCACGACCAACACGGAGACACCGGACCCCGGGCCGGTGCCTCGTGCTGCCCTGACACCTGTACGTCGATTCCAAGATCACCAAGCGCCGTAAGAGACCTCTACTGAAAGGCCGGGGCTAGCGCGTCGTGGCGTCGTGGCGTCGTGGCGTCGTGGCAGCCGATGCAGGCACTGCTCGCCGATCTCGACGGCGAGTTCCCTCCAATGCGGATGTTCCGACTGAACCGGGAGGTGCGTTTGTCCAGGGACAACTCGCCCTACCAGCTCTGGGTTGGCGCGACGAGCGAATCCCGGGCGGTGGGCGGCACCGGCTACTACCAGCGGGTGCAGGCATCAGGGCTGGTGACCGGCGCGGAGCCATGCTGATGGCATGTGATCGCTGCAAGGTTCCCGTGCGGCGCTCGGCGACGACATCAGCGGCCGCCGTTCCACGAAGTGATTACTCAGCTTGCCGCGAGCTCGCGGTCGATGAACTCCGGTGCGGAACCACCATCGGAAGACACGCCGCCGGCGTACCGGAAGACCCACCTCCGGCCGGGTTTCCTGCGTTGAAGGGGAGCACTCACCATCGAGGTGTTTGAGAAAACGGACTGGATGAACACTCACGGGGTGCTCGACAGAACTCGCGAGGTCTGGCGCGGAGGGGAACCCCTCAAGGAATGGATCGACATCCAGGTGGGATGAGCGAGGCGCCGCCATCGCGCGGGCGACGCCTGTGGCCTGGCGCGGTGGATCCAGGCTCAGCGTAGAAAGGTCACGGGCAGCTGTGCCGCCGGTCGTAGGACGGGCCGGTCCCGCAGCCAGCTGGTCATCGCCGCAGCGGGCAGCGGTCGGCTGAGGTGGTAGCCCTGGGCGGTGTCGCAGCCGAGCTCGCGCAGCAGGTCCAGGCTCGGCTGGTCCTCAACCCCCTCGGCCACCAGGCGCAGGTCCAGGGCGTGGGCGAGGTCGACGGTGGAGCGCACGATCGCGGCGTTGCGGGTCCGGTGCAGGTCGGACAGGAACGTGCGGTCCAGCTTGAGCTCGTCGACGGGGAGGTTCTGCAGGTAGGACAGTGAGCAGTAGCCGGTGCCGTAGTCGTCGATGGACAGCCAGACACCAAGCTGTTTGAGCCGGGTCAGCGTGCCCGTGCACTGGTCGGGATCGACTATCAGGGTGTTCTCGGTCAGTTCAAGCGTCAGCGCGCTGGCCGGCAGGTCGTTGCTGGTGAGCAACCACGCCACCTGCTCGGGAAGCCGCTGGTCGAGCAGACTGCTGGCGGAGAGGTTGACCGACACGCCGACGTCCAGGCCGTCCAGGCGCCACTGCCGGCACTGCCGGACCGCCTGGCTCAACACGGTGGCCGTCAGTGCGGGCATCAGGCCGGTCTGCTCCACCATCGGCAGGAACACGTCCGGGGCGAGCAGGCCGCGGGTCGGGTGCTGCCAGCGGACCAGGGCCTCCAGGCCGACGACGACGCCGCTGGCGACATCGCACTGCGGCTGGTAGTGCACCGTCAGCTGGTCTGCGTCCAGGGCGGTGCGCAGCTCTTCCATGGTTCGCAGGCGTTCTCGGCTGTGCTGATCGCGGTCCGGGTCGTAGCGGCGTACCCCTCCGCCCGCGGCCTTCGCGGCATACATCGCGACGTCCGCGCGTTGCAGCAGCCCGTTGGCGTCAGCGGCGTGCTCGGGACACACCGACACCCCGACGCTGGCGCCGATGCGGAGTGGCACACCGTCAAGCTGGAACGGCTCGACGAGCTGGTCGAGCAGTCGCCGCGCCACCTGCTCCGGCGTCTCACCGGCCGGCCCGGTCAGGACGACGGCGAACTCATCACCGCCCAGGCGCACCAACAGATCCTGTGGGCGCAGCGCCTGAGTGAGGCGGGGACCGACCTGGCGCAGCAGTTCGTCACCGACGTGGTGGCCGAGCGTGTCGTTGATCTCCTTGAAGTGGTCCAGATCCACGAGCAGGATCGAGAGGGGCTCCGGCGTGCTGCTTGTCAGCCGTGGTTGCAGGTGCTCGTGCAGGGCCCGGCGGTTTCCCAAGCCGGTGAGGCTGTCGGTGCGGGCTTGCCGGCCCAGGTCGTGCAGGCGCAGCAGCTGCCGGAACGCCAGTTGGGTTCGCACCGCGGCGGCGAGCAGGGTCACGGTGGCGAGTCCGGTGGCGACTGGTGCAAGGGCCACCCATCTGCCCAGCACGAGCACGACAAGGGCCACGAGCATGGCCAGCCCGGACACAACGAGCGCTGCCGGCTGGTGACCGTGAGCGGGTCGTTGCAGCGCAGGGGTAGGCCGACGGGCACTGGTGGCCATGGCGGTGAGTCCGAGGGACCACAGCGCGTCCAGCGGGGTGCCGAGGGCGTACGCGTCGTGGGCGACACGTAGGGCGTAGACGATGTCCGCTGTCGCGAACACCAGCAGCCCGGCCATCAGCCACAGCCACGCATGCCCCAATCTCAGGCCGCACGCCGCGGCCGCCACCACGGTCGCCACCAGCAGCAGATCGGTGAGCGGGTAGGCGATTGCGACCCCGGTCGCCAGCAATCCTCCAGAAGCTCCGCTGAAGATCGGCCCGAGCAGCACCGCCAGACCGGTGGCCGCTCCCATGCCACCCAAAGCGCTGTCCAGCCACACCGAGCCCTGCAGCCCGCTGCGCTGCCGGCGTACGCGGCTGACCATGGCCGCGAACACCAGCGGCGGGAAGCACAAGAAGCCGAGGTCCGCCCAGCCCGGGAACGGCAGCGTCCGGCCCTGCGCGGCGGCCAGCACCTCGTACACCCCACCCAGGCTCCAGGCCAGAGCTCCGGCACCGAGCAGGACGAGCTCGCGCCGTTCAGGGCCGCCGCGGCGACGGGCGATGTCCAGCAGCGCGAGCGCTGGCAGCACCGTCGTCAGGCTTCCCAGCCAGCCGTCCACCACGGGTTCGAAGCTGTCGCCGTGCCGGGCCAGACCTAGGACATAGCAGCCGAACAATCCCCACAGCAGCAGGCCCGGCAGAGTGTCGCGGGTCGGCCGCCACCGCAGTGCGGTAACCCCTGGCGTACGGCCTGGCGGCATCGACGGTATCTGCTTTGGGTGTTGCTGTTCGCAGCTGACATCGGCTCCTGCGCGCCACCTGTTCATGAGGGGACCGCATTGGTTTGCTCCGCCAGGCGCGGCGGGGGTAGGCGCCCCGGTTGGGTCGAGGGACCAAGTGAGGTCAACACCTGGTTGCGGCCGGCGTACTTCGCTGCGTACATCGTCTCGTCCGCTCGGTGAAGCAGCGTGCTGATGTCTTCAGCGCCGTCCCACTGAGTGACGCCGATCGAGCAGGTCTGCCCGAACGGTGTAGCGCGCCGCATCGCCTCCAGCAGTACTCGGGCGTCGCCCAGGTCGCACTCGGGCAGCACTGCCAGGAATTCCTCACCGCCGAACCGGATGAGTGCGTCGCTGCTGCGCAGGACGGCCCGCCACTGCTGACCGGCCCGACGCAGGAGCGCGTCGCCGGTCGGATGACCGTACCGGTCGTTGTAGCTCTTGAAGTGGTCCAGATCCAGCATCGCCAGGCACAGCGGCAAGCCGGTGTGCGCGGCCCGGCTGAGTTCCTGCGGAAGTAGATCGTCCAGAGCGCGCCGGTTCAGCAGTCCGGTCAGGGCGTCGGTGTGCGCGGCGAAGGACAACCGGTCGACCAGGTCGGCGCGTTCGAGTGCGACGGTGATCTCGGTCGCGAGCAGCGGGAGCAGCACCTGCACCCGCTGCGGCAGCGCGTCGAGGCGCTCGGTCCAGACCACGGTGAGCACGCCTACGGCACGCCCACCACGCAACACCGGCTCGAACAACGCGCTCGCCCCCCGCGCGTCCCGTAGCACCGGCTGCGTACCCCGGTCGTCGGCTCCTGCATCGCTGACGAAGCGGCGCTCGGCGGAGCGAAAGGCGCGTGCTGTGCCGGGGCAGCCCGTGACCGGCAGTGCCAGAGGCACCTGGTCCAGCCCGTCGGTCTCCACGAGCACCAAGTCCGAACCGTCGTGCTGGTAGAGGCCGACGCCGGCTGCGCCGCAGACGCTGTGGACCGCCCGGCACACCGCTCGCCGCGCCGCCGACGGGTCGGAGGTGAGGGCCATCTCCCGGTGCGCACCGGCAAGAATTTCGATGTCGCGCACGTGCTCGGTGAGGCGCTGCTCGGCCTGGCGCAGCGCGGTCACGTCCAGGATCGAACCATCGAGGTACATGCGACCGCCGACCTGCCGCATGCGGCCCCGGTCGCGGACCCAACGCAGCTGGCCGTCTGCGCCCTGCAGTCGGTACTGGATGTCGAGGAAACCGGTCAGCTTTGCGGCCTCGTGCGTGCGGGAGAACAGCTCAATCTCCTCTGGATGGACGTAGTCGACCCAGACCGCTCCCTGCGCCGCCTCACTGGTCAAGCCGAGGAAGCGTTCCCGGCACGGGCCGGCAAAGCGCAGCACGTACCCGCCGTCCGGGAGGAACTCGCCGCTGTACACGTACTCCTCGATCGCGCCCAGAATGCGCATCAGGGTTGCGTTGACGTCGGTCAGCCGTTCGAGCTCCGCGGCCGACGTCGTGGCGTCGGCGGCCTGACCCGGCCCGGTGCCACGCCGCGGACGTACAGCCCGCTGGAGGACTCGAGCAGCAACCAGCCCGAGCCGGGAACGCCGAGCAGGCACCCTGGCTGCGTCCCAGACCTGCCGGTCCACCGCGTCCATAACCGCTAGTGTCGGCCCCTTTCCGCTGCTCCTATAGCGTTCTGGCAGGGGTGCTCGCGGCCGGTACCCGGCACCCTGCGGCATCGAGGAGGTGAGGAGCCACCCATGGACCGTGCCCCCGGTGCCACGGTGCTCGTGGCCGGGCTGGGCGATCTCGGCGGCCGGGTTCTTGAGCTCCTCGCCGGCAACACCGCAATCAGCGAGCTGCTCGCCTGCGGACGCCGGACACCTCATAGCGCCGCTCTCATCGCCCAGACGGCGTTGATAGCGGACACGCTCGGGGGGGCAGCCCTCGTCGCTCACGTCGAGACCGACCTGACCGATCACGCGGCGGTCACGCAGATGCTGCGCAGCACGGCCCCGGACGTCGTCGTCTTCGCTGCCTCGCGGCACAGCTGGTGGCGTACGCCGCCGGCCGCCCGCTCGCTGCCCTACGGCGTGTGGCTGCCCTTGCAGCTGTACCTGCTGCGTACGTTCATGCGGGCGCACCGCGACGCCGGGGCAACCGCGCCGGTGGTCGCCCTGCCGCACCCCGACGCAGCCGGCCCCGTGCTCGCCGCCGAAGGCCTGGCGCCGCATGCCGGGGCGGGCAACGTCGCCGAGGTCGCCGCCAAGCTGCGCCTGCTCGCAGCGGTTGAGCTGGGCTGCCGGCGCGAGCAGGTCGACGTCCATCTCGTCCTGCACCACGCCGCTGAACGTCTTGCCTTCGCGCTGTTCGCGCCGAGCGAGCAGGCCGGACCACGCCGACCCACAGATCCCGGCACTGCTGCGCCGACACCGCCCTACCTCGCGCGCGTCGCGGTGCGGGGCGAACCCTTACCAGCCGACGTGGTCGACCGGCTCCTTCGCCAGTCCTACCCCCTGCCGACCGGCACCGGAAGCCATCAGCTCACAGCGGCAACTGCCGTACGGCTGGTCGACGCCCTGCTCGCCGACGAGCCCCAACGCCTCCACGTCCCGGCCCCCGCCGGCCTTCCCGGTGGATATCCGGTCCGGGTCGGGGGACGCGCCGTCGTGCTCGACCTGCCGGCAACCATCACTCTGGCGGAGGCCGTTGCCGTCAACGAGCGGGCAGCCGCCTTCGACGGCATCAGCGCCATCGGACCCGACGGGACCGTCCACTACACCGAGCAGGCAACACGCGGCGCGCAGGACGTGCTCGGTCTGCGTCTTCAGGACGTCGCCCTCACCGCCCTCGATGAGGTCGCTGATCAGCTGGACCACGCCCTCGGCCTGCTCCATGGGGCATGACCGAGTACGACGGAGGTGCCGCTGATCGCATCGTGTGACGTGCCCGACTGCGCACCTCACACTCACATGTCATCGCCGGTTCACGCAGGCCACACAGGCGGGCAACCTGAGCGGCGCAGGCTTCTGACATGAGCCTAGAGAGCCTGACGCTGCCCGAGGTCGCCGTGCCGTGCCCGACCTGTTCCCGCTCCATCTGCCGCTGCGACGAGCCGCCGGAGTGGATCAGCTCGGCCACGCCGTGGTGCGAGGCCTTAGCCGCCAACGCCTGAGTCGGTCCTGCGCCGAGGCCCCGCAACTACCGGGTCAGCGGGCCAGGAAGGCGAGCAACGCCTGGTTGAAGCGCTGGGCGTGCGTGGCGTTGATGGCGTGTGGGCCGCCCTCGATCACGACCAGTTGGGCGCCGGCAATGAGCTCGGCGGAACGCTTGCCGCTGACCTCGAAGGGGACGACGCCGTCGGAGTCGCCGTGGATGACCAGCGTCGGCACCGTGATCTTCGCCAGGTCGCCGCGGAAGTCGGTGCGGGCGAAGGCCGCGATGCAGTCCAGCGTTCCCTTCGGCGAGGCGAAGGCGGCGACATCGCGGGCGTACTCGCGCTGCGGCTGGCTGACCTTGAGATCGTCGCCTGCGCTGAAGAAGCTGGTCGCGAAACCGTCCAGGAAGGCCAGACGATCGCCCTTTACCCCCTCCTCGAAACCGGCGATGCCCGCGTCGTCCAGGCCGCCGTCGGGGTTGTCCGCCGCCTTGTACAGATATGGCGGTACGGCGGAGGCGAGTACCGCTTTGGTGATGCGGTCCTGGCCGTAGGTGGCGAGGTAGCGCACGACCTCGCCGCCACCCATCGAGAACCCGACGAGGGTGGCGTCACGCAGGTCCAGGTGCCGTATTAGCGCGTCCAGGTCCGCCGCGAGGGTGTCGTAGTCGTAGCCGCTCCACGGCTGGGACGACTCGCCGAAGCCCCGACGGTCGTAGGTGATGACCCGGTAGCCGGCGTCGATGAGGGCGGGCACCTGGTTCTCCCAGGAGCGCCCGGACAGGGGCCAACCGTGGATGAGCACGATCGGCGTGCCGGCGCCGTGGTCCTCTTAGTGGAGCTCGATCGGGGTGCTGTTCTCGGTGCCGACGGTCAATGTGCTCATCTGGTGTACCTCCGCGTTGTCCGGGTCAGGGGGCTGTCCACTGCGGAAAGGGCATGGCAGAGCAGTGCATTCCCTTGGGGACCGGGATGCGCGCGCCGCTGCCGGGACCCGCTGCGCGCCGGGTCGTTGCTGGGGGCGCTCAGGGGTAGGCAGCCGGGTATGGCCTCCGAGACCCGCGGCACCGTACTGCTCGCCCTGCTTGCCAACGTCGCCGTCGCGGTGGCCAAGGGCGTCGGTGGCCTGCTCAGCGGTTCCTCCGCCCTGCTGTCGGAGGCGGCGCACTCGGTCGCCGACACGCTCAACGAGGTGTTCCTGCTCCTGTCGCTGAAAAAGTCGGAACGGGCGGCGGACCGGACTCACCCGTTCGGGTACGGCAAGGAGCGCTTCTTTTGGTCCCTGCTGGCCGCCGTCGGCATCTTCGTCACGGGGGCCGGCTACTCGGCCTACCAGGGCATCTCCGCGCTGACCGGCCATTCCGCCCGGCCCAGCACCCGTGAGTTCGTGATCGTGTACGCCGTGCTGGGGTTCAGCCTGCTGCTGGAGGGCGTGTCGCTGGGCAAGGCGGTTCGCCAAGTAAGGGGCGAGGCCGCGCAGGCGAAGCGCGGGACGTTCGACTTCGTCCGGCGCAGCCCGGACCCGACGGTGAAGACGGTCGCCAGTGAAGACACCGCCGCCGTCGTCGGCGTCGGCGTGGCGTTCGTCGGGACGGTGCTGCACCAGGTCACGGGCGACGAGCTGTGGGACGGCCTCGCCTCGCTGGTCATCGCGGCGCTGCTGGCCTACGTCGCCTTCGTCCTCGGGCGCGACACCAAGGAGCTGCTCATCGGCGAAGCGGCCGACCCCGCCGTACGGCTGACGGCGTACGACGTGCTCGCGGACCGGGAGGAGGTCGTTGCGGTCAAGGAGATCCTGACGATGCAGCTCGGGCCGGCCTCAGTCCTCGTCGCTGCCCGGGTGCAGTTCGAGGCGTCGTTGACCGCCGGCCGGCTCGAGCAGGTCTGCACCGAGATCGAGACCGAGATGCGAACCCGGGTGCCGGTCGTACAGCAGGTGTTCCTGGATCCGAGCCGGGCCGAGGACAGCGACCTGGAGCGGGGCCGCGCCGCGCTCTCGCGTACGACCGAGGAGGTGCGTCGGCTCGACGGCGAGCAGGGGCTGCGCCGGCTGCGGACGGGGACCGGTCGACGGATGGACAGCTGAGACCCGCGCGTCAGGAGGCGACGGACACCTGCGGAGCCGCCACCGGGTCGCCGAGCGCGGCATGCATGTGCCGGTAGCGCGCGGCCGGGGTCATCCCCATGAAGTGCAGGGCGTGCGGGTGGGCAACCTCCGGCCGATCCGCATAGGACCAGGCGCAGCTGTTGAACAGGTCCTCGTCCACGCGGCACTCGAGGTAGGGCTGGTTCCAGCCCGGCGGCAGCCAGCTGGTGCCGGACAGCGCGGCGCCGCCCGCACCCGGCCTGGCCCAGTGGTGCCGCTCGTCGCCGAGATCCCAACCGAGGGCGGCGAGGACCGCACCCTGGTCAGACCATGGACCGGGCTGCGGACCCGCCCGGTCCACCGCGTCGAGGAAGGCGAAGGCCTGCGGGCAGGAGCGGAGCAGCCACACCCCGGTGTTGGGGTTCACCCGGTGCTCGTGCGGGACATGCTCGAGTGCGAGCGCCTGGAACGCGGTCGGGTGCAGATGCGTGGCCACGTCCTCGTCGACGCGGGTCAGCAGGACGTCGGCGTCCAGCCACAGCACCAGCGGGTGCTGCCGCAAGGCATCGCGCAGCAGGCCCACCTTGGCCCACTTCGCCTGCTGGGCAGCCGGATCAACCCCGGCGCCGTCCGTGCCGAGGGTGGTGGCGCAGACGGTCCAGCCCCAGCGGTCGGCGTACCGCCGGAAGGACGGCAGGGCGAGCTCGTGCAGGACCGCGCGCATCTGCGGACCGGCCGCGGTGACGATGGCGCCCCGAGGCGTGCCGCCCCACTGCTCGGGAACCACGGCCCACTGCTCCGGTACGACCACGTCCCCGTCGGCTTCCAGCCTCATCGGACCTCCTCGGCGTGCGGGTAGGGAGGCCGAGCCTGCGCTGGTCAGAACTCCGGCGGGCGACGTCTGGCCCAACGGCGAGCGGCGATCAGGTGGCCGTCGAGGGTCGGGGTCCCGAGGGGGTCTCGACGGGGTCCCGATGGGATCCTGCTTGGGTACCTGCGGCTACTGCGTACTGCTGGGCCACTGGCAGTACGCCTGTCTACCGCCGTCGGAACGTGTCTGCTCCCGTGGTGCGCCCGGGACTGATCGCACGCTCATCCGGGCGCCGGCGAGCACGACGGAGCAGACACGTTCGTACCCGGTCAGACAGGCGGTCGTGCTCAGGCGATGTGGCGCCAAGCCGTGCGGTTCTTGAGATCTTTGAGCTCGAGCCAGAAGGGCTCCTCCTGGGACATGCCCGTGCCCGGCGTTCCGCAGAAGTGTGGCCCCGGGTCGAGCACAACCGGCAGCGCAGGGACGTCCCGGCGGGGCGCAGGGAAGTCCAGCGCGTGGGCGAGGTTGCGCGCGTTGCGGTCCCGGGCGGACAGCGGGGCCAGGCCGAAGCGCCACTCCACGAACCGCAGCAGCGAGGTGTGGTCGTAGGTCCCGTGGTCGATCCCGCCGCGGCGCGCGAAGGGGGAGAAGACGAAGGCCGGTACGCGAAAGCCGGCCTGTGCGTGGTCGTACTCCCCGGCTCCAGTGACGTGGTCGTCGGCGAAGCGCGGTGGCGTGACGTGGTCGAAGAAGCCCCCCCACTCGTCGTAGGTGATGACCAGGGCGGTCTGACCACAGGGGCGAGGTGGCGACGGCCTTGGCCACCTGGGAGACAAAGGCCTGGCCGCGCCGGATGTCGGCGTGCGGATGGTCGTCGTTCGAGCCGCCCTGCTCCTCACCCAGGAAGAACGGGTCGAGGTAGGAGAACTGCGGCAGCGTTCCGCTCGCCGCCTCGGCGAAGAACGAGTCCACGGGTTTGGAGATGGGCAGGTACTTCTCGCCCCAGAGGGCCAGGAAAGGCAGGTCACTGAAGTAGTAGTTCGCCGGCACCCCGGCCCCGGCGAGCCGGTCCCAGATGGTCGGCATGCTGGTCTGCCTCGACGTGTTGTCGATCCGGTCGGTCCGCGCGGCATGGGTGTAGAAGCGGTTCGGGTAGGTCGCGCTCAGGATCGGGGCGAACCAGTGGTCGAACACGGTCGACTGCCCGACGAAGTCGCCGTAGAACGGCAGGTCGGCCTTCTCGTAGTAGCCGAGCGCGTAGTCGTCGTTGGCGCCCTTGCGGAAGCCGTCGAGCTTGCCCCCCGCGTACTGGATCCGGCCGCCGGCGTAGGAGTGGTCCGGGTCGTTGAAGCCGCAGCCCTGGAACTCGGTCAGGTGGTGGGTGGCGTGCCGGACGCCGTGGTCGTCGGCGTAGCTCAGGCCGGCTTGCCGGCCGTGCGCGCCCGGGAGCCAGCCCAGGTAGTGGTCGAAGGACCGGTTCTCCATGCACAGGAACACGATGTGCTCGATCCCGCTGGCCGCCGGAGCCGGTAGCGCGGCGGACGTGGGGAACGAGGCGGCGGACGCGCGCGTGACTGCCAAGCCGGCGGCGGCCGCAGCCGTGCCCGTGAGCAGTTGGCGCCGGGTGAGCGTGGACATCTCAGGACCTCCTCAGGTAACGGCGTCCGGCCAGCACGGCGGTCGTCAGCGCCAGGGCCGCGACACCGTACGGCGCCAGCGGCAGCCCGCCGGTCGCGGGCAGGGCGCTGCTGGCCGTCCCCGGTGTCCGGCTGCCACGTGTCTGGCCCGACCCACCGGCAACGGCCTGGAGCGAGCTCGACTGGGCGCCGGACGGGCACCCCGCAAAGACGCCCGGGCCGAAGGCGGCCAACCCGGCGGCGCCGGCCATGCCGAGATGCCCTTTACCGTCGGCGCCACCGGTCCTGATTCCGTACATGTCCTCGAGGCTGCGCAGGAGCGCGTAGTGGTTGTACGGCGTGGCGTCCGTGGCGCCCCCGAGCACGCACCGACCCAGCACGAGCGTCCCGGTCCGGCCGCCGCCGGGACCAGTGATCCCGGGCGATGGCGAGTTCGGTCCCGGCTGCTCGCCGCAGCAGGCAGTGGCATCGCTGTTCTGCGCCTCGTCGGTCGTGATGACGATCAGCCCACCTGCCTTGTACGCCGGCGAGGCCTGGATCTTCGGCACCCACTGGGCCAGGAAGTGGTCGACGGAGCGCAGCCCGCCGGCCTGGGAGCCGGTGACGTCCTTGCCGACGCAGGGCGCGTCGTGGCCGTCGTTGCACAGGTCCGGGACAATGTAGGACAGGTTCGGGGTCGTCGCAGTGCTGGCCAGGTCGGTGGCCAGATGGGGCAGCGGCACGACGTTGCGCTCGCAGGAGGTGCTGTCGATCAGCGAGTGGAAGTACACGAAGGGGTTGTGCCGGGCGGCGTACTGGTCTTTCGCAGTGGCCTTCTGCGTGTCATCGGGCATCCCGGTGCCGAAGCTCGCGGTCGGCTCGCCGCACCGGTCCGGCTCCCGGTTCAGGTCGTTGCCCATGCTCTGCATGTACCCGTGCCAGCGGAGGCCGGCCTTCTCCATCTGGTCCGGCAGCGAGGCCACATTGGGCGGCAGCACGCACCCCACTCCGGCCGCCTGACCGCCCGCGACCAACGGCGCCGGACTGGGCTCGAAGTCGGTGTAGGTCTGGCAGTCGCTCTGCGACGCAACGCCCGGCGCCTGCCCCGACATCATCGCGACGTAGTTGTCGTGGGACTCGTGCCCGATGCCGTAGTACTGGCTCAGCAGCGTGCCCTCGCGGCGCAGCGTCTTGCCCAGGTAGGGGTTCGGGTCCTTCTCGTAAGTGGCCTGGTAGCTCTCGTTCTCCAGCACGATCACGAACACGTGCCCAATGCCCAGGGCCGGCGCCGCTCCGGACGAGCCCGTTCGCCCGGGTGCAGCCAGGGCAGCCGGCCCGCTCCCGAGCAGCAGCGCCAGTACGGCCAGCAGCAGCATCGCTCGCCTCACAGCAGATCCCTTCGTCGGCATGGGGGCCGGGTAGCTTGGCCCGGTTCCTCCCATGGCGTCCAGGTGTAGCGCACCCAGGTGAACGGCGGTCGTCGGCGGAGCGACAACGACGCCTCCGATGCCCGGCGTTCACGCCGCGTCCACCTGCGGCCCCTACCGTCCCGACCCGTGTCGATGGTTCTCGGGCGGGCGATGAGCAAGGCGTACGACGGGGTGCCGGCCCTCGACCGCGTCGACCTCACCGTCCGGACCGGCAGTGTGCATGGCTTGCTCGGGCCGAACGGTGCGGGCAAGTCCACCCTGCTGCGGGCCCTGCTGGGCCTGGTCCGCCTGGACACGGGGACCCTTGAGGTGGCGGGCACCGTGGGCGGCTTCGTGGAGGCGCCCGGCGCCTACCCGTACCTGACCGGCCGGCAGAACCTCGAGGTGCTGGCCGGTCTCGACGACGCACCCGGTGATGTCGAGGACGTCCTGCGCCGGGTGGACCTGGCCGACCGGGCGCACACCCGCGTCTCGGGCTGGTCGCTCGGCATGCGGCAGCGGCTGGGGATCGCCGCCGGGCTGCTGCGTCGCCCCGACCTGCTGGTGCTCGACGAACCAGCCAACGGGCTGGACCCGCTGGGCGCCCGAGCCCTGCGGGACCTGGTCCGCGAGCTGGCGGGCGAGGGCCTCACGGTCCTGCTCTGCAGCCACGACCTGGCCGAGGTCGATGCGCTGTGTGCGGACGTCACGGTGATCGTCGGTGGGCGGGTCGCCTGGACGGGCGCGACCGGGGACCTGCGCGAACGCCCCGGCCCCTACCTGCTGAGCACCAGCGACGACGGCGGCGCGATGAGCTGTGCCGCAGGCGGTGTCGGTCTCACCCGACGCCCCGGCGGCGGGCTCGCCGTGCTCGCGAGCACCGCGCAGCTGGACGCCTACGTACTGGTGCTGGCCGGCGAGGGCATCGCGGTCCGCGAGCTGGTCCGCGAGTCACTGCCACTGGAGCAGGCCTTCCTCGAGCTCGCCACCGTGAACGCGTGAAGGTGCTCCCGTGGGAGCTGCGCAAGCTGCAGGCCCAGAGCCGCGTGCGGGTCGCCTTCGGCATCGCCGTCTTCGGGCCGATGCTGCTCGCGGTCGTGCTCGGCGCCCAGACGGGCCTGCCCCGAGACACCCTGTTCGGCCGGCACCTGCACGAGTCCGGCTTCGCCCTGCCGCTGCTCGTACTCGGCTTCGCCGGCACCTGGGCCTTCCCCCTGCTGACCAGCCTGGTCGCCGGCGACATCTTCGCCGCTGAGGACGGCTACGGCACCTGGTCGGCCCTGCTCACCCGCTCGCGCACCCGCGCCGAGGTGTTCACCGGCAAGGTGCTCGCGGCGACGCTGGTCGCGCTGGGCCTGCTCGCGGTCCTGGCGGTCAGCAGCACGGTCTCGGGGCTGGCCCTGTCCGGGGACCGCCCGCTCACCAGCCTGTCCGGAACCGACCTCACACCGTCCCGGGCAGCCGTACTCGTCCTGCTCAGCTGGCTGTGTGCGGTCCCGGCGCTGCTCGGGTTCACCGCGCTCGCCTGCCTGCTGTCGGTGGCGAGCCGCAGCAGCCTCGTCGGCGTCGGCGGCCCGGTCGTCCTGGGCCTGCTCATGCAGCTGTTCTCATTGCTCGCCGGGATCGGCGGCATCACTGGGGCGCTGCTCACCACGCCGTTCGGCTCCTGGCATGGGCTGCTGCGGGACACGCCGTACTACGGGCCGGTGTGGCAGGGCGCGCTCGTCAGCGCACTGTGGGCACTGCTCTGCCTTGTGCTGGCCCGTCGCCTGCTTCTTCGCCGGGACATCGCATGAGGCGGCTGCTGGCCGTCGTCGCACTTGCCGGTCTGCTGACTGGTTGCGGCACGGCGTTCACCCCGGCTCGGCTGGGCCCGTCGTTCGCCGAGGTTTTCACCGGCCTGTACGCAGCCCAGCAGCGCGAACTCGGCCGCATCCCGCCGAGCCCGCAGGGGCTCCGGCCGCTGGCGAGCTGCCGGCGTACGGGCACGGTGGCGAATGGGCCCGGGGAGGACTGGGTGTGCACCGTGGACTACGTCGATGCGGACCAGTCCGTGACGCAGTCCTTTGAGGTGCAGGTCAAGCCGGACGGATGCTGGAAGGCCGACGGTCCGCCGGCGAACCAGCCGGCGCAATTGGTGGACGCACTCACCGGCGACCCGCGCACCAACCCGCTCGCCGAGTTCGACGGGTGCCTCGACACGTCCTGGTGAGGCGTACCGGCTCGACCGCTGTTCTTCGCTTTGCGTTGTCCTGGTCGTGGCCTGGTGACCGATGCGAACTCGCCACGGACGGCCTTCGCCAGCCGCTGCGAGCACCACCCGGCGCCGCCAGGCTGGCCCACCCGGTCGTTGATGTCGGGCAGTCCCGGGCTCATGTTGGCGAAGGAGTCGGTCATCACCGGCCACCTCGGGGTGCTGTTGTGGGGTCGTTGTTGACATGGCGTTGCGGTGATGTTCCTCCTGGCCGCAAGCCTGCCTTCACTGCATAAGGCGGTCGAGCAGCTGGTCCGGGGCGTCGTCGTCGCCGCTGGACCGGTTCTTCCTGGTCCCGGTCGGCCGACCAGCCGACCGACGACAGTGACGTGGAACTGGGTCAGCTGTACGTGGTGGGTCGGCCGCTTACCCGGCCCGCCCCGGCGCCGAGCCATCGTGCAGGGCAGCGAGCAAGGTCGCCGGAGTGGCACCGCGGGCAGCGAGTGCATCGGCGACCGTTCCCGGACGGGTCATGAGTCCGAGCAGCAGGTGCTCCTCGCGCAGCTCCCGGTCTCCCCGCTCGGTCGCCTGCTGCAGCCCGGCCTGCAGCGCGAGCGCGCTCTGGGGCGACAACCGCAGCCGGGACCGGCGGCGACCGCGCCGCCGGGAGGTGTCCAGCGCGCCGATACCCAACGCCGCTTCTATCCGGCTCACGACCGCGTCCAGCTCGATCCCGAGACCGGCCAACGCCTGGGCGTCTAACGGGCTCAAGCCGCCCTGCCGGCGTGCGTGGGCGATTTCCTGCAGCACCGGCGGGTGCGCCCCACCGGCCACGCCGAGCCGTTCGAGCGGGTAGGCCACCTTTGGTACGGCGAGCAATTCCGCCAGCAGGTGCTCCTCCCGGATCTCAGCTGCGTCCTCGTCAACAGCACGCTGCCGCGCGTCGGCAATGACCGCGCGCGCTGCTGAAGTGAATTGCTCGAACATGCTCAGCCTCCTGAGTGCTTCTTGTGGACAGCCTGACGGGTGACGCCGAGCTCGGTGGCGATCTCCGCGTAGGACCAGCCGGTCGCCCGGGCGCTGCGCACCTGCGCAGCTTCCAGCTGCTCTACAAGCCGGCGCAGTGCCGCGACGGCGCGCAGCCCGACCCGCGGGTCCCGGTCACCAGCGGCAGCGGCAGCGGCCAGGGTTGTCGCTTCGGTCATGTGGTCAACCTAGGTTGACAGCCCATGTTTGTCAAAACAAGGTTGACAAGCGTATTGGGTTGCCGTCGTCCCGGTAGCCGCCCCCAACGCATCCGCCTGCGCCGCTGGTCAACGCCCAGTCACCAGCCACGGTCCGACGCCGCCTTCAGGATTCCTAGTGTCCGGCCTGGTCCTGCCCGAGTTCGCCAGGTGCTTGCGGTGGCTGCGGGATGAGAGTGGACGGTCTCCAATTGGTGTGTAGGGCGGTTGACCAGCGGCAGGTGCGGCGGGAGTTCGATGGCGAGGCCCCTGGGGTTGGGCCGCGGCAGCACAAGCACCGAATGTGCGCGGGATGTGCCGCACGCCCGGCACCACCGGAAGCGCTGCGAGCCCGGCGGTGCCGGCTGGTGGTCAGAACCGCCGGGGGCGGCGACGGGCTCGCAGCGAAGTCCTTCAGATCCTCCGGTACACGGGGACAATGCGGCGGTGGAGGTGTGTGATTTCAGGTGTGAGCGGTACTGTGACTGTGGAGGCGACCGGTCACGATGGTGATATCTGCACGACCTGACTTGGCGGCGTATACCGCTGCGACCCGGCTGGAGCCGGCGGTGCTGGTCAAGGAGCTGCGTGAGCTGCTCGGTGCCCGGCTGGTCGCTTATCTCGGTGCGGTGAGGGAGACCCGGGCGGTGCGGCAGTGGGCCGAAGGCACCCGCAGCATCGGCAGCGGCCGGGACCTGTCCCGGTTGCGGGTGGCCTACCAGGTCGCGGTCCTGCTCGCCGGGCGGGACCAGCCATCGGTGGTGCAGGCCTGGTTCACCGGCCTGAACCCGGTCCTGGGCGACCGGTCCCCCGCCCGCGTGCTGCGCGAGGACGAGCTGGACGACGCCGGCCCGCGGGTGCTGGCCGCGGCCCGGCAGTTCGCCGCCGTTGGCTGAGCCGGCCACTGACGTCCTGTTCACCGGCACCGGCAGCGGCCCGCTGGCCTGCAGCGACGCCGACGGCCGGGTGGTGCACCGGGTCGGCTACGCCCCGAATCCGTGGGCATGGACACCGTGGCAGTACGCCACCGACGGACGCTTCGGCGGCCGGTGGGACGACCCGGACGGGCTGTGGCGGACCCTGTACGCCGGCGGCAGCCGGTTGGCCTGCTACCTGGAGGTCCTGGCCGTCTTCCGGCCCGACCTGGTCCTGTCCGCCGAGCTCGAGAGCATCGACGAAACGCCGCAGGACGCCGCAGACCATCCGATGCTCGGGCTGGGGCAGCTGCCCCGGGCCTGGCTCGAGCCCCGCCGCCTGGGGACCGCCATCCTGCGCGGCTGGTATGCCGTCCCCGGCGGCCGCCAGTCCCTGCCGACCCTGCGCGCCCGGTTCTGGCCTTGGCCCGCAGCCTGGGCCTACCCGATCTGGACGGCGCCGCGATCCGCCTGGCCGAACCCCGCCGGTTGACCCAGCACCTCGCCGGCTGGCTGTACCAGCAGACCGGGCCGGACGGCTCGCCGCTGGCCGGTGTCCGGTTCGTCTCCCGGCACGGCGACGAACTCGCGCTGTGGGCGGTGTTCGAACGGGCTGGTGACACCCCCAGCTCCGCTCAACTGCACGAAAGCACCAGCGGTCCGCTCGACCCGCACGACCCGCAGCTCACCCAAGCCCTGCGGCTCCACCGACTCACCTGGACCGGGTGAACCCCGCGCCCGCTCCCGGTCCCTGCCCGGCCGGTCGCTGGCAAGGACACGATTCCCCGAGCGGGCTGCTCGCCTGGGACCTGAATGGTTCGTCGACTACGACCCCACCACGTCCAGGGGGGTGGGTAGCAGTCGCGCAGGATCGTGCGCCAGGCGGCATGGTCCGTGTCGCGGTGTGGCACGGTCTCGCGGGGGTCGGGGTTGCCCGTCGCGCCGCAGCCTGGCGACCCGCCGGTTGCCGGGGGCGACAGCCCCACGCTCTCGGGCCGAGACGAACTCACGCCGCGCCGTGAGTGCTCGTCCAGCAGGTTGTCCTTGGTGATGCCGGCGACGCTACGGCCAGGCAGGCTCGCGGCGTCCACCCGCCGAGTGTCTGTGTCAGTCCCAGGACCGGCAGGGCACTGGCCGACCCGGCCCGATTCGGACACCCTCGGCCGAACGGCAGCCGCCGCCGCGAACCGACGACCGCACCTATGACCACCAGGAGCACCGACATGACTGTCACGCTGATCACCGGGGCGAACAAGGGCCTGGGCTTCGAGACCGCCCGCCAACTCCTCGGGCAGGGACACACGGTCTACCTCGGCGCCCGCGACCCCGACCGGGGGCCGGCCGCCGCGTCCCGGCTCGGCGGCGAGTTCGTGCAGCTCGATGTCACCGACGACGCGTCGGTGGAGGCTGCGCTCATGCTCATCGAGAGACGAGAGGGCTACCTCGACGTGCTCGTCAACAACGCAGGCGTCAGTACCTGGGGGGACGTCAGCGGCCCCGAGGCGCTGCGGGTCTTCGATACCAACGTGATCGGCCTCGTGCGGGTGACGCAAGCGGCACTGCCACTGCTGCACAAGTCCGCCAACCCGGTCGTGGTCAACGTCTCGAGCGCGCTCGGCTCCTTCTGGGCCGTCACCAACCCCGAGCGGCGGCAGTTCCATCACCCCGCCATCGTCTACGGCGCCAGCAAAGCGGCTGTCTCGATGCTCACCGTGCAGTACGCAAAAGCGTTCCCGAACATCAAGTTCAACGCCGTCGAGCCGGGCTTCACCGCCACCGATCTCACACCGATCAGCAGCCAAGGCCAGCACGTCGAGGACGGCGCGCAGATCATCGTGCGGATGGCCGGCATCGGCCCCGACGGCCCCACCAGCACCTTCGAGGAGAATGACGGCCCGCTCGAGTGGTGAGGAGCACGAGCAAGCGCGAGCATCAGCGTTAACCTCGCCGACGGCTCGGCGAGGTGGACCCAGAAGGCGATGCTCGGTCGCGCAGGGTTGCGCAACACCCCCTGGCCGTCGTGGACAACGACGGCGGGATCGGTCCGCTCACAGCCGCCCAGAAGCACAGCGACGACCTCGCCGTGCACGAGATGAGACGGGCCTGTGCAGGCATATTGCCTGGGTCCGTGCTTAGGCGGTCGCGAGCAGGGCCCGGGTCTCGGCGACCACTCGATCGCTGAACGCGGGGTCGCGCACCTGCTTGGAGCCAAGCATCGGCGTGCCGTTCTCGTCGTAGTACACGCCGGTGGCGGTCGAGTCGTCGGTCAAGACCTTGGTGATCACCTGGGCTGCCCGCTTCGGGGTGCTCCAGTATTTGATCAAAGGCGCCAGGGGGGACAGGACGTACTCCGACACGAACCGCAGGCCGGCGCCCGCGTCGCGGCCCAGGCCGCTGCCGGGGCTGAACCCGGGTTCGACGGCGTTGAACCGCAGACGTGGAGTCTCTCGCGCGAACGCCAGAACGGTGGCGAGGTTGCCCTGCTTGGAGGTCGCGTACGCGTCCATGCCTGGCCTGGAGGCGCCGCCCGGCTTCCACTGGCCGCGGGCGCTGGCCTCAGCCGAGAGATAGCGCCCGCCCCGGAAGCCGGCGACCCGGGCAGGTCTGCGCTCGGGGTCCTCGGCTCCGGAGCAGACGAACACCACGTGGGCCCCCTCGGGCAGGTGCGGGACGAGCGCCTCGGTGAACGCGAACGGACCGAGGTGGTTCGTCGCGTAGGCAAGGTCCCAGCCGTGCGGCGTCGTCTGGCCCTCGAGCGGAAACGTGCCCGCGTTGTTGAGCAGGCCGGCGATCGGCACGTCGAGGGCGAGGACCTCGGCGGCCGCCCGCCGCACGCTCGCGACATCGGAGAAGTCCGCGACGACCGACTCGGCGCGGCCGTCTGTCGCGTCGATCTCCTTGCTGACCTCAGCGAGCTTGTCCGGGTCGCGGCCGACGAGCACAACGGTGCCGTGCGCCGCGAGTTGCAGGGCGGTAGCACGGCCGATGCCGGTCGTCGGTCCGGTGACGATCCACGCCCTCTTGAGCGTTCCTCTGTCCGCGTTCTGCTCCGTCATGGGACGAGTATCGGCCCGGAGCCGCTGACCAGACAGTCGTCTGGTTGTCGTAGGACTGGCAGGGTCAGGACGGCCGCCCGCCGCTCTCAGTCGACGAGCTGCTGCGTGCCGAGAACGACGGCCAGCGCCAAGCGCTCCGCGTCCTCAGAACCGGGCTCGGCGGTGTAGACCATGAGCCGCACGTCGTCGGTGGCGATGAGCAGGACGTCGCAGTCCAGGATGACAGGGCCGACCGCGGGGTGCTCGATCACCTTGCGCTTGGACTGTCCCCGGTGCGGCTCGGCGTGGTCCCGCGTCCACAGGTCGGCGAAGCACGGGCTGTGCGCGGCGAGCTCGTGGAGGAGTTCGCGGAGCTGCCGGTCCGACGGGTACCGCGACGCAATCCGGCGCAGGTCGGCGACCAGCCCCGCCCGCAGCTCCGCCTGCTCCTGCGGTGAGTGGACGACGCGGTTGCCTGGGCCGACGAAGGTGCGCCACAGCGCGTTCCGCTCCAGACCCTGCCAGGCAGTCGTCTCGCCCATGAGCGCGTCGTACGGCGCGTTGGCGGCGAGCAGTGTCCAGGTCGCGTCGTACACCGCGGCCGGCGTGTCGGCCAGCCGGTCGAGCAGCCGCTGCACGCTCGCCGTGATCCGGGACGGCACAACGTCCCGGCCCGGCACGACATGCCCGGCCAGCTCGAACAGCAGCTCTCGCTCGGAGTCGACGACCCTCAGCGCGCGGGCCAGCGCCTCGACCACCTGCAGCGAGGGCGACCTCGCCCGGCCCTGCTCGAGCCGGGTCAGGTAGTCAGCCGAGATGCCGGCCAACCCAGCGAGCTCCTCCCGCCGCAGCCCGGACGCCCGACGCCGGCCGCCGGCCGGCAAGCCGACCACCGCCGGCGAGACCCGGTCCCGCCAGCGGCGGACCGTCCGACCGAACTCCCACGCCTCCACCGCTTCAGTGTCGCTGCCCACCACAGCGCTGTCCTGGCCCTGGCAGTCCCACGACGACGAGGGCGCGCCTCGTCGTCGAGCGTGTCCAGGCATGCATAGGTCAAGCAACGGCGACCCGTAGCCGGATCCTCTACGGGCAGTCACCGGCGGCGCACCTTGCTCGCAGCGGGCACCGGCGGTCCCTCCGACGAGGCAGGGTCGCCGTCGGGCCCTGACACGCTGCCGCTACAGCCAAAGGATGGGCGTCTGTCGGGCGAGAGGGCAGTTGCGAGGCGACTCGTCTCAGCAGCCCTGGTGCTGGTCCTGCTTTACGACGTGCCGGCGGAAGCGCAGGCGCTGTTCCAAGCGGCGCACCGGCCAGGCAGACCTGGTCGTGAGCAGCCCGGCGGCCTGGCCAGACGTACCGGCTCGGACCGCTGTTGTTCGCTTTGCGTTGTCCTGATCGTGGCCTGGCCTGCTTAGCGTCGGCCCGTCGTCGCGGCACCTGGTCGCGACAGCAACCAGGAGGCCCTGTGAGGACACGCTCACGCACCCTGCTGCGCGGCGCCGGTGTCGGCGCTGCGCTCAGCCTGCTCGGTACAGCCACGGCACTCGGCGCGGGTGCACCCACCACGGTCGGTCCGCGCAGCGACGGTACGGCCGTCGCAGCGACCGGTCACCGGATCACCCCTGTCGGTCGCCAGACCGAGCTGGGCGACCTGCCCCTGGGCCAGGCGCTCTCACCCGACGGCCGCACGCTGCTGGTCAGCAACGACGGCCAGGGGACGCAGTCCCTGCAGATGGTGGACGTCGCCCGCGGTCGGATCGCGCAGACCCTGCCCTACGCCACACCGAAGTCGCTGTTCGTCGGAGTCGCGTTCAGCCCGGACGGGCGCAGCGCCTATGCCAGCGGCGGCGGCGACAACAAGGTGCACCGCTACTCCGTAGCCGGCCAGCAGCTCACCGAGCTGCCGTCGTTCGCGCTGCCGACGACTGCGCCCGGGAGCACCGCCAAGATCCAGCCGTTCCCGGCCGGGCTCGCGGTGACCCCGGACGGCAGCCGCCTGGTGGTCGCGGACCACCTCGCCGACGCGGTCAGCATCATCAACGTCGCCACAGGCGCCGTGAGCACCACCGCGGTCGGCCACGCACCCCGAAGCGTGACGCTGAGCGGGGACGGTCGCACCGCCTGGGTGACCAACGAGGGCGGCGAGACCGTCTCTGTCCTGGACGTCTCGGGCGCTGCCCCCGTGCTGACCCACACCACGACGGTGGGGACGCACCCGGTCGCCTCCGCGTTCGACCCGCGCACCCAGCGGCTGTACATCGCCGACGCCGAGAGCGACCAGGTCAGCGTCCTGGACGCGCGCACGTCTCAGCTGATCACCACCTTCGACCTCGCTCCGTACAAGGGAGCGCAGGTCGGCGTCAACCCCAGCGACCTCGCGCTCAGCAAGGACGGCAAGACCCTTTACGTCACCGGCGCCGGCAACGACGACGTCGTGGTGCTGGACACCAAGCGGGGCCGCATCAGCGGTGCGATCCCGACCGGGTGGTACCCGAGCGCCGTCACGGTCGCCGGCAACTTCCTGCTCGTCGCCAGCGCCAAGGGCTTGGGCGCGGGGCCGAACGACGGCCCCGGCTACCCCAACCCGTACTCGAAGACGCCGACCAGCCCCTCGCAGTACGCCGGTTCGATGATTGTCGGGACCCTGTCCACCCTGGCTCTGCCCGGCCACCGCGAGCTCAGCCGCGGAGCGAAGCAGGTCTACCGCAACAACGACTTCGACGCCGCGAAGAGCCGGCAGCACAAGCCCTCGCCGATCAAGCACGTGATCTACGTCGTGCAGGAGAACCGCACCTACGACCAGGAGTTCGGCTCGCTGGGCAAGGGCAACGGTGACCCCTCGCTGAACCTGTTCGGCGACGAGTCGGCTACCAACAGCCGGGCACTGCAGCGCCAGTACGTCACGGTCGACAATTTCTTCGCCGACGCCGAGATCAGCGCCCAGGGCTGGAACTGGACGGTCGCGGCCGGCTCGCCACTGTTCTCGGAGTCGCTCTGGTCGTCGAACTACTCCGACCGTGGTGCCCCCTACCCGTCGGAGAACGCCGACCCGGCCATCGCGCCGAACCGCAACCCCAAGGACGCCTATCTGTGGGACCGGATGGCCGACAAGGGCATCTCGTTCCGCAACTACGGCTTCTACGTCAAGACCACCGCGGGCAACGTGAACACCGCTTACGACCCGGTGCTGAACGCCCAGACCGACCACTCCTTCCGCGGCTTCGACATGTCCTGCCCGGACAACAGCGACACCTTCACGCCGCGCAAGGCGGACTGCGGCGCCTCACGGTATGACTCGTGGAAGACCGAGTTCGACGGGTACGTCGCCCGGGGTGACCTGCCGACGATGGAGTTCGTCCGGCTGCCCACTGACCACACCTCCGGGACGCGGCCGGGCTTCCCGACCCCCCGCGCCTACGTCGCCGACAACGACCTGGCACTGGGTCGCCTGGTCGACAACGTGACGCACTCCAAGTACGGCAAGGACACGGCCATCTTCGTCACCGAGGACGACGCCCAGAACGGGCCGGACCACGTCGACGCGCACCGCACGCTGGCGCAGGTGATCAGCCCGTACACGCGGACCGGAGCGGTCGACTCGAACCTCTACACGACTGCCTCGATGCTCCGCACGATGGAGCAGATCGTCGGCATGGGCCCGCTGACCCAGTTCGACGCGCAGGCCCCGACGATGACCGGGACCTTCACCAAGCACCCCGACCTCACGACGTACGCCGCGGTGCGGCCGCAGTACGCAGGCAACGAGACCAACTCGGCCACCGCCCCGATGGCCGCGGTCTCGGCCCGCCAGCCGCTGGCCAAGGAGGACCGGGTCAACGAGAAGACCTTCAACGAGGCGATCTGGAAGAGCGTCAAGGGCGCAAAATCGCAGATGCCGGCGCCGCGGCACGCTGCCGGAATGCCTATAGACGACTGAGTCATGACCACGACCGACCCCGGCAGCCATCCTGCCGGGGTCGGTCGTGCGATGGCAGCCGCGGTCCCTGCGACGTCCCGGCCGTAGGATGTTCACGTCCTTGCTAGAACAACTGCAGTGGCTTGCTGCTACTGCCGTACGCACGTCGTCGTCCTTGACTCACGACACGTGCGAGATCGACCAGGCGAGCGTGAAGGGTTCCTGCTGGTGGGTGCTGCTGCGTTTCTCGCGCTCTCGGTGTTCTTGGCGTGCTGCGTGGAGGCCGTGGAGGCCTTGACGGTCGTGCTTGCGACGGGAGTGACGCGCGGTTGGCGCTCCAGTCTGTACGGGGTGGCAGCCGGGGTCGCGGCGTTGGCTGTGCTCATCGCGGCGCTGGGACCAGCCGTCACCCGCATCCCGCTGTCCAGCCTCCGCGTCGTGGTCGGGGGCCTGCTTCTGGTGTTCGGCCTGCAGTGGCTGCGCAAGGCGGTGCTGCGCGCCGCCGGTCTCAAGGCATTGCACGACGAGCAGGCACTGTTCGACAAGCAGGTCGCGCAGGCCAACGACCAGACGGTGCGCGGTGCGGGCATCGACCGGTATGGCTTTGCGCTGTCGTTCAAGTCCGTGCTCCTGGAAGGGCTCGAGGTCGTGTTCATCGTCGTGACCTTCGGCGCGAACCAGGGTGACATCGCCTTGGCGGCCCTGGCTGCGGTCGCGGCCGTCGTGGTCGTCGTCGCTGCCGGTCTTGCCGTCCGGGCGCCGTTGTCCCGGGTGCCGGAGAACACCCTCAAGTTCGCGGTCGGGGTGATGCTCACCTCGTTCGGGGCGTTCTGGAGCGGTGAGGGAGTTGGCGTGCAGTGGCCGGGGGCCGATGCGGCGCTGCTCGGGTTGATCGCCGTGATCGGCGGTGGGGCACTGCTGCTCGCGCACCTGGGGCGCCCCGCGGCAAGTAGTCAGCGCGGCAACGCTGAAGCCGTGTCGGTACCGCGGTGAAGGCCCTCCGAGCGGTCGTTGCTGTCGTAATCGATCTCGTGGTCGGCGACTCCTGGCGCGTGAGTCTCGGGATCGTCCTGACCCTGGGCGCGACCGCCTTGTTGGCACAAACCGGCGCACCGGCCTGGTGGCTACCTCCGCTGGCCGTCCTGGTTCTGCTCAGCGCCACCGTGGCCGCGGCCAGGCGCGGCCACTCATGATCCCGGCGTCTTGCGGGTGCTGGTGGTCGGTGAGGCCAAGCGCGGCAAGTCCATCTTGACGCGCCGGTGCCTGCTTGAGGTGCGACGCACCTGCGGGCCGCGTTCGAGCGGTGGGTTTGGCGCTGCCCGCGGTGGCGTGGGCCTGCACGCTGCAAGCGTCGAGCGACCTGCAGTCGGTGCGCGGCTCGGTCAGCGTGAACCAGGCATGCCAGGTAGCCCAGGTGCGGCACGTGGCAGCGCAGTCGACTCTGGGGGAATGCACGCGGCCACAGCCGAACTGCTGCGGGTCCTGGTGGCTCGCGCTCGCCAACACGGCGGGCACATTTCCGGTGCGGCCAGCACGTGAGCGGGTCGTGGGTTGGGCTGTTCGGCCGGGCAAGCGGCCTCGCTGGCGCGGCCCCGTCCGAGGCCGCAGCTGCCCTGAACCAGATCCAGGACATGTTCATCGGGGTGCCCCTGGCTGGGGGCAGACGGCTGACGCGGCACGGTCGCCGCGACGCCGCCCCAACAGGACTCCACGTCGGGACAACGCGCTTGCCGCGCCAGCCCGCACAGGTACGCCGACGTGGCGGTGCTCCGGGCGTAAGGGCATCTGGCCACTTCGGGGGTTCTCATGTCCGTTGCACGGCACCTGACTAAGACACCATCAATGCTCGAAGCCGGCGTCAGAGAGCGCCTTCTCGATGCGCGTACGGTGGGACTGCTCCCACTGCTCGAGGGACTCCAGCGCCTCCTTGTCCAACCTGGCTCGGGCCGTAGCCAGCGTGTCGCCACTCCTCGGGGCAGGAGTGACGACCACGCCATCCTCGTCCGCCGTCACGATGTCGCATGGCCTCACCATGACACCACCGCAGTGCACAGGGACTTGGAGCTCCCCGAGCTCGGACTTGCTCCCGGGAATGGGGATGACCCCTCGCGCGAAGACCGGAAAGCCCGCCTGCCGTACCTCCGCCACGTCGCGGATGAGGCCGTCGAGCACGAACGCGGCCACACCCCGGCTTTGCGCCACAGCGCATACGTTGCCGCCAGCGAGAGCGAAATCCAGGTCGCCGGACTCCACAACGATGATCGAACCGGGGGCCGCCCGGTAGATGGCTGCGTGCAGCATCAGGTTGTCCCCTCTCACGCAGCGCACCGTGAAGGCCGGACCAGCTACCCGTGGCGGCGGAGCCCAGACAGACCGGATACCGCTATCCATCACCTGGGCTCGGCCGAGCACGTCCGCCAGCGTCGTTGACGGGATGGAGGCGAACTCGTTGATCAGCAACATGGCCATCTCCGGGCGTCTTCAGCGCACCGCCGAGATGGCAGATGCGTTCTTCTCAGGGCTGTAGTTCCTTGGTGCTGCCTACTGTGCCCGGTCCGCGAGCTGGCGCACGCGCGCCACGTGCTGCTGCGTGGCGTCAGCGCTTCTTGCTTGGTGGCCGAAGACTGGGCCGCCCGGCACCGTCCAGGAGGTGGCGCTGTATCTCATCGGGGTGCCCACGGCGTTCGTCCAGCCAACCGCGGATGTGCCTGGCCCAGGAGACTTCCAGGGCCAGGCCGTTGAGCTCGAGAGTCATCAGTAGCAGGAGCCGGTCGGTGCGTTCGCGGTTCTCGAACCCGGCGCGCCGCGGCCAGATGCGTAGCTTCACCTCACGCAACTGCGCTTCGAGCCGCCCAGGGTTCGGCGTAACTCCGTGCTGCGCAGCGGGGCCTGGGCGGCGAAGTGCAGCGCAGTGATCGACGACGCCGAGCCGTCAACCCCAACGACGATCAGCGGTCCGGTGCGCGGCGGGTCTGGCGGGTGGCTCATGATGCCTCCTGGACAGCAGGCGGTGCAGGCTCACGTGTGGCTTGATGGGCGGGCCAGAGCGCAAGAACGTTGACGACGGCGAGCGCGCCAACGAGCCATGCCCCAGCACGTCGGTAAGCGACTGCACGCCAGGCCGATGGGAAGATTGCTGCCGTACCCGGCCGCCGGATGTCAGAGTCGGGCCACTGCCAGGCCGAGGACGGCCGCCGTGGTGCACAGCGCGAGCGTGCCCAGCAGGTTGAACGCAGCAAGGGTGGCCCGGCCCTCCTGCCCGAGGCGGACGCTGGCGAATGAGGCCGTCGAGAACGTCGTGAACCCGCCGCAGAAGCCGGTCCCCAGCACTGTCCTCCAGGAGTCCTGGACCCCGTCGAACAGCACCAGGCCTGTCAGCAAACCCAGAAAAAGACTGCCAGCGATGTTGATGAGCAGCGTTCCCAGCGGGAAGGCCCCGGAACGGCGAGTTGACACGGCGCCGTCGACGTACATCCGAGCCGTGGCTCCCAGACCGCCGCCGAGCGCGACGCCGCAGACCAACGCAGCGCTCATCGCCCGTCCGTCCCGGAGCTGAGCTCGTCCGCCACATGGAAGGAGTCAGGATCGATCTCGCTGGTCGCGACGGCTTGCTCTGGAACTGCATGCTTCGCGCGGCGCCCCGTGCGGTGGCCCACTGCCGCCGCCGCGATCCCCGCAGCAGCCGCCAGGAACCCAGCTGCTGCACTGCCCAGCCCGTACAGGGCGCCGAGACCGGCGTGACCGTCTCGTCCCAGCACCGTCACCTCGACCGCCAGGGTCGAGTAGGTCGTGAACGCCCCCAGTACGCCGGTGCCGATCCCTAAGCGCAGCAGCCGCCGACCACCCTGGTCCGGCCCGAGCCGGGCCAGGAGCTCCAGCAGCAGCCCGAGTGCGAACGCACCCAGCACGTTCGTCACGAACGTCGCGGTTGGAAAGCCGTCGCGTGAGGTGGTCAGGGCTCCAGCCAAGCCACATCTCAGGAGTGCCCCGATGGCGCCTCCGATCGCGACCAGAACCAGCGCGCCAGGTCGGACGTGCGGCGGCCGGGGGAGAACCGCGTCGGAGTCCACCGGCAGCTCAGGGTGCGGGTCACCGGCCGCATGGCCTCGGCGGGGGGTATCAGGCATGATCCTCCTACGACAGTGTCGTAGGGACCGTCAGCCGACCATCTGAGTCGGCGGTTGCGAGAGCGAGCCCCATCGCTCGCGGGCACCCTACTCCGAGCTCTGCCGCTGCACGATCGGCGAAAGGGCGACGCTGCGGAGGGGGCGAGACGAAGACATTGGTCATGGACTCGTCGCCTGCTGTTCACCATCGTCACCGCGGGCCGTCACGAGCACCTGATGGGCTCTGCCCATGAACCTCTCCGTCCGCTCGTCCCGCCCCCGCAGACTGCTGCTGGCCGCAGCCGCCGTCGGTCTGGCCGCCTCCGCCACCGCCTCGGTGGCCGGACCCGCGCTCGCCGACAGCGGCTCGTCCGCCAACCACGACCGCCACGGCGGCGGCCCGTCCTACCAGCCGCCGAAGATCAAGCACGTATGGACCATCGTGCTGGAGAACAAGTCCTACGAGGCCAGCTTCACCGGCCTGAACCAGAACTCCTACCTGTGGAAGACGCTGCCGACCGACGGCCTGCTGATGCGGCAGTACTACGGCACCAGCCACTTCAGCCAGGGCAACTACCTGTCCATGGTCTCGGGCCAGGGCACCTCGCCGGGGCCGCAGAGCGACTGCCCGCTCTACAACGAGACCGGGCCGGTGGACAAGGTCCCCGACCAGCAGGCGAAGATCCTCAACGACACGAAGAAGAGTGACGGCACCTACAACAACGGGTCGCTGCAGCCCGGGTGCGTCTTTCCGAGCAGCGTGCAGACGATGTTCAACCAGTTCGACAAAGCCGGTGTGTCCTACAAGGGCTACATGCAGGACATGGGCAACGACCCCAAGCGCGAGGCGTCGACCTGCGGCAACCCGTTGAACTCCCAGCCCGGACCCGCGGTGCTGAACCCCGGCGGTTCCGAGGGCCCGTACGGCCCTGCGCCCGCGAGCTTCACCACGCCGAACCCGGCCACGCCGGACGACGCCTACGTCTCCAAGCACAACCCGTTCCCGTGGTTCCACTCGTTGCTGGACAATGGCGACTGCGCCAAGCACGTCGTACCGCTGGCCAAGAACCTGCTGCGTGACCTGCGGTCGGCCAAGACCGCTCCGGCGTTCTCGTTCATCACGCCGAACAACTGCAGTGACGCGCACGACGCGACCTGCAAGGGCGACAACCTGTCCGGCGGCAGCAACGCTCTGACGGGCCGGAAGAAGAAGCCGATCAACAACCAGGGCGGCCTGTACGCGGGCGACCTATTCCTCGAGCAGATCATCCCGGCCATCCAGGCCAGCCCGGCCTACCAGGACGGTGGCCTGATCGACGTCACCTTCGATGAGGGCTTCCCGCCGTACACGCAGTACGGCAACTCCATCGCCGACAAGCCGGGCGACGGCGGCCTGGGCACCGACAGCAAGACCGGCAAGTCGGTCATCTCCGAGGCGAACACCGCCCAGTCCATCGTGGCCTGCTGCAACGAGCTGCACGGACCGAACACCACGCAGCCCGGCTTCAGCGCGTTCAACCAAGACACCACCCCCGGCGGTGGTGTCGTGGGCAGCGTGCTGCTGAGCCCCTACGTCACGCCCGGATCGGTGAGCGACCAGCCGTACAACCACTACAGCTGGCTGCGCTCGATGGAGGACCTGTTCGGTATCCGCGACGGCGGCACCGACGGCAAGGGCCACCTGGGGTACGCCGGCGCTGATGGCCTGCGCCCGTTCGGCCCGGACGTCTACAACAACCCGCGGGCCAGGGCGCTGCCGATGAAGGAGTCCGGCACCGGAGGCCTGTACGCCGCCGTGGCCAAGCTCGACGACCGCGACCGTCCGGTCTCCTACGCCCCCATCAACGGGACTCCGTGACGGTCGGAACTGCTGTACGCCCGGGCCGGGGTGGTGCTCGTCGCCACCCCGGCCTCCGGGCGTTCCTGACGCTTTCCCCACTGCTGCTGGCCGTCTCCTGCTCGAACGGGGCGGCGCCTGCGGATGCGCCGCCGGCGGACGCCGGCAAGTACCCGATCGCCACCGCTCGGCCGCAGTCGGTCGGGTCGGCCTCCGCCGGTCACTACCAGCTCGTCGCCGCCGGGGACCCGGTGCACGTGCAGGTCGGGTCCGCCCGCGTACTCGCCCGCATGACTGGGCCGGAGCTCGACCAGAGCAGCGCCGTGCAGGGCAAACCGCCCGCGACCAGCGCGCCCGGGGTGCTCACGGTCACCATGGCTTCGGAGCAGGGAACGCTGGACGTGCCGGCCGGCAGCTTTCTCACGTTGGGGGAGCGCCAGGACGCGATCCGCGTGCACGCCGACCACGCCAACCTGCATGTCGCACCCGGGCACCCGGCCACCCTGCACCTGTCCACGACGTTCCGGAGCGGTCACACGACGTTCACCTGGCAGCCGAAGGGCAGGCCGCTGGTCACCTGGGATTTCGTGGTCGAGCTGGACTGAGCCGGGCTCAGCCGCGCTGGTCCTCCAGCCAGTCGAGCCGCCGCAGCACGACGCCCTCCCGCATCGCCCAGGGGCAGATCTCGATCCGGTCCAGGTCGAACGCGGTGAGGGTCTCCAGCGCTACGACGGCACCGGCGAGCAGTTGAGGTGCGCGACTCGCGCTGACGCCGGGCAGGTGTGCGCGCTCGGCCGCCGGCAGCGCGGCCACCGTCGACACGATGCCTTCGAGACCGCGCCGGGTGAGGTAGCGCGGTACCCGGGGGCCCTTGGCGTAGGGCGCCGCCCCGTCCAGCCGGGCCAGCGACCGCAGGGTCTTGGAGGTGCCGATGGCGCGGTCCGGGAGCCCGAGGGGCTGCACCTGAGCCACGACCGGTGCCAGCTGCTGGCGGACCTTCCCCGTCAGCGCCGTCACAGCCCCCGGCTTGGGGGGATCGCCCGGCAGGTGGTTCCGCGTGAGCCGGCCTGCACCGAGGGGTACCGACAGCGCCAGGTCCGGCACTTCGTGCCGCCCGCACGCGATCTCGAGCGACCCGCCGCCGATGTCCAGGCTCAGCAGCCGGCCGGCGCTCCAGCCGAACCAGCGGCGTACCGCCAGGAAGGTCAGGGACGCCTCCTCCTCGCCGGACAGGACGTCGAGCTCCACGCCGGTGGCGGCGCGCACCTCGGCCAGCGCCCGCGGGCCGTCCCCGGCCTCCCGCACCGCGGAGGTGGCGAAGGCCAGCAGGTCATCGAGCTGCTCCTCTTCGGCGGCGGCCCGGGCGTCCCTGACGGCGGCGACCAGGAGCGCCCGCCCCCGCTCCCCGAGCATCCCGTCCGCGCCGATCAGCTCGGACAGGCGCAGCTCGGTCTTGTGGCTGCGGACCGGGTCGGGGTGCGCGCCGACGTAGGCCTCCACGACCAGCAGGTGAACGGTGTTCGATCCGACGTCGAGCACACCTAGTCGCATGCAGGGAAGTTAGTCCGCCGGACCGCGGTGCCGGACGCTGCGCAGCCGCTCGGCCTGCACGTCCAGTCCCGGCCGGTGGTGCCACACACCCTGGCAGTCCAGCTCCCAGCGCCGCACGTCGTCGGCCAGCAACCGATCCAGCAGCTCGCACAGTTGCGCCCTTGCGGCCGGGTCCTTCACCCGGACGAGGGTCTCGACCCGCCGGTCGAGGTTGCGATGCATGAGGTCCGCACTGCCCATCCACAGCTCGGGCTCGCCGCCGTTGCAGAAGTGCATGATCCGGCTGTGCTCGAGGAACCGGCCCAGGATGCTGCGTACCCGGACCTGCTCGGACAATCCCGGCTGGCCGGGCCGCACCGCGCAGATGCCGCGGACGACGAGGTCCACCGGCACGCCCTTCGCCGAGGCGTCGTACAGGGCGTCGATGACCTGCTCGTCCACGATGCTGTTGGCCTTGATGCGGATGCCGCTCTGCCGACCGGCCGCGGCGTGCTCGGCCTCCCGGCCGATCCGTTCCATCAACCCCGTCCGGACGCCCTGCGGCGCCACCAGCAGGTCGCGGTACTGCGTCTGGTTGCTGTACCCGGTCAGGGCGTTGAACAGGTCGGTGAGGTCGGCACCGAGGTCGGGATCAGCGGTCAGCAGGCCGAGGTCCTCGTACAGCCGGGCGGTGCGCGGGTGGTAGTTCCCGGTCCCGACGTGCGCGTAGCGGCGCAGGCCGCCGCCCTCCTGGCGGATGACCAGCGCGGTCTTGCAGTGGGTCTTGAGCCCCAGCAGGCCGTACACGACGTGGCAGCCGGCCCGCTCGAGCTGGCGGGCCCAGCGGATGTTGGCCTGTTCGTCAAACCGGGCGGTGATCTCGATGACGACGACCACCTGCTTGCCGCTCTCAGCGGCATCGACGAGGGCATCGACCACCGGGGAGTCCCCCGAGGTGCGGTAGAGCGTCTGCTTGATGGCCAGCACCGCCGGGTCGGCCGCCGCCTGCTCCAAGAAGCGCTGCACGCTGGTCGAGAACGAGTCGTACGGGTGGTGCACGAGCACGTCGCTCTCCCGCAGGGCGGCGAACACGTCGGCCGGCTGCTCGTTGTCCGACAGCAGCGGGTGGGTGGCTGGGACGAACGGGTCGTCCTTGAGCTCGGGCCGGTCCAGCGACGCCAGCTCGTGCAGGGCGGACAGGTCCAGCAGCCCAGGCACCTCGACCACGTCGTGGTGGGTCACGTCGAGCTCGTGCACCAGCAGGTCGAGCACGTGCGGGTCGACCGACTCCCCGACCTCCAGCCGTACGACGGGGCCGAACCGCCGCCGGGACAGCTCGCGCTCCAGGGCCTGCAGCAGGTCCTCGTCCCGGTCCTCCTCGACCTCCAGCTCGGCGTTGCGGGTGATGCGGAAGGCGTGGTGGGCCATGACCTCGAGCCCGGGGAACAGCTGCTGCAGGTGCTCCCCGATCACCTCCTCCAACGGCAGGAAGCGGTTGCCGTCGCCGCTGACCGGCACCAGGCGCCCCACGTTGTTCGGCACCTTGACCCGGGCGAACCGCTCCAGACCGGTGGCCGGCTCGCGAACCAGGACCGCCAGGTTCAGCGACAGGCCGCTGATGTAGGGGAAGGGGTGTGCCGGATCGACCGCGAGCGGCGTGAGGACCGGGAAGATCTGGTCCCGGAACCACCCGTGCAGGCGGGAGCGCTCGGCGCCCGGTAGGTCCGCCCAGCTGACGATCTCGATCCCTGCCTCGGCGAGCGCCGGCTGCACCTGGTCCAGGAAGCAGCGGGCATGGGCCTGGGCCAGTGTGCGGGCCTTGTCCCTGATGCGCACCAACCGCTCGCGGGTGCTGAGCCCGTCCACGCTGCGGACCCCGAGGCCGGTCTCCTCCCGGCGGATCAGACCGGCGACCCGGACCATGAAGAACTCATCGAGGTTGGTGGCGAAGATGGCCAGGAACTTGGCCCGCTCCAGCAGCGGCACGTCGGGGTCCTGGGCCAGTGCGAGCACCCGCTCGTTCCAGTCCAGCCAGGAGATCTCCCGGTTCAGGAATCGGGCGGGGCTGTGGGCCAGCTCGCTACCCCGCGTGCTGGTCGGGACCGTGTCCACGTCGCTCACCCGGCTGATCCTGCCAGGAGCGGGCCGGTGGGTGCGGGCCGGGAGGTGCTGGCTGGTGTACGGGCCGGCGCGGGCCCAGGGCCGGCGCCGCCGCGACGCCGTGGCATCCTGCCCGGACGGCCCCGTGATCCGGGCGACGTATATCTGAGGAGCCCCCACCCGTGGCAGCCCGGCAGTCCGCGCTCGACTCCGCCCTGTTCCAGCTGGCGCAGGCGGTCGAGGTCCTGGGCCTCGACGACGGCCTGCACGCGCTGCTCGCCACCCCGCGCCGCTCGCTCGAGGTCGCCGTACCGCTGCGGCGTGACGACGGCAGCCTGGAGGTGCTGAAGGGCTACCGGGTCCAGCACAACCTGTCCCGGGGGCCGGCCAAGGGAGGGGTGCGGTTCCACCCGGACACCGATCTGGCCGAGGTCCGCGCCCTGGCCATGTGGATGACCTGGAAGTGCGCGCTCATCGGCGTGCCCTACGGCGGCGCGAAGGGCGGGGTGGCGGTGGACCCGCGCGTGCTGTCGCGCAACGAGCTGGAGCGGGTGACCCGGCGCTACGCCAGCGAGATCATGCCGATCATCGGCCCGGAGAAGGACATCCCGGCTCCTGATGTCGGCACCGACGAGCAGACGATGGCCTGGATGATGGACACCTACTCCATCCACTCCGGCTACACCGTCACCGGGGTGGTGACCGGCAAGCCGGTCAGCATCGGCGGTTCCCAGGGACGCGGCGGGGCCACGAGCCGGGGCGTCATGCACGCCACCTTCAGCGCTCTGGAGCAGGCGGGGGTGGACCGCCGGGGCGCCCGGGTCGCGGTGCAGGGCTTCGGCAAGGTCGGTGGGCTGGCGGCGCAGTACCTGCACGACGCGGGCTGTCTCGTAGTCGCCGTCAGCGACGTGGCCGGCGGTGTGCTGAACACGCGCGGCCTGGATCCGCTGGCGCTGCTGCGGCACCTGCGCAGCGGGGCGCCGAGCGTCGTGGGATACCCCGGCACGGACGCGATCAGCAACGCCGACCTGCTCGAGCTCGACGTGGAGGTGCTCGTCCCCGCCGCGCTGGAAGGCGTCCTGCACGACGGCAACGCCGACCGGGTCCGGGCCCGGTTCGTCGTCGAGGGGGCGAACGGTCCGACGACACCCGACGGCGACGCGGTGCTCGAGTCCCGGGGCGTAACGGTCGTGCCGGACGTGCTCGCCAACTCCGGCGGAGTCGCGGTCTCCTACTTCGAGTGGGTGCAGGACCTGCAGGCCTACTTCTGGACCGAGGACGAGGTGAACGACCGGCTGAGGGTGCTGATGGAGCGGGCGTACGACGAGGTGTCCGCCCTTGCCGCCGAGAAGGCGATCTCGCTGCGGACCGCCGCGCAGGTCATCGGGGTGGGCCGCGTGGCAGATGCTCACCGCACCCGCGGGTTGTACCCCTGAGGCACGTGGGTGTGGCACCATCGGCAGCGAACCACACGGTTGTCATTCGCCTGTCATTCGCTCGCCGGAGGCCTCATGGACGTCGCGCGCACCCTGCCCCCCGCCCCGGTCGACCACGCCGCCCAGCTCAGTGAGCGCGATCGCGACGTGCTCACCTTCGAACGCCAGTGGTGGAAGTACGCCGGCGCCAAGGAGCAGGCCATCAAGGACCTGTTCGACATGAGCGCGACCCGCTACTACCAGGTGCTCAACACCCTGATCGACCGGCCCGAGGCGCTGGTCGCCGATCCGATGCTCGTCAAGCGGCTGCGTCGCCTGCGTACGACGCGGCAGCGCAACCGCTCCGCCCGTCGCCTCGGGATGGACACCTGACCGGCGGTCCCGGTCGATCGGGCGACCACGACTGGGGTTTCCCACCCGTCGAGCCGGCCGAGGCCGAGCAGCAGCAGGCGGTCGCCACCGGCGCCGACCCCTGGTGGCTCGCGCAGGCCGTTGCCCATGCCGCAGCCAAGGCGAACCTGCCCGCGCAGCCGCAGGAGACCGGGTCCGGCCCCCGCCAGCTCCAGCCAACTCAGCTCCAGCCAACGGCTCCTGCGGTCGACGAGCCGTCCTTGGTCCTTCCTGCGGCAGCGGCCAGTGCGTACGACGGGGAACGTCCGTTGCCCTCTGGTCGGACCGGTGCTGTGGCGCTTGCCGCGCGCGGCCCGGTCCGCGCTCTGGCCGGTGCGGGCCTTGCGGTGGCCGGTGTGCTGCTCGGCGTCGCTGCCCTGCTCTGGCTGGCCGGGGACACCCAGGCTGGTAGCCCTGTCGTCTCTCCCGGCGTGGTCATCGCGGGCCAGGCGCCAGCGGCAGCGCCCGCACCACTGACTCGGCAGGACCCCGCCCGGCTCGCGCCGACCCGAACTCCGACAACGGCGGCCGCCCCGAGCCGGGCGACGCCGACGCAGGGCTCGACTGCTCAGGGCTCGACTGCTCAGGGCTCGGCCGCGACGCCCCCGCTCACCGTGCTGAACAACTCGCGCCGGCGCGGTCTGGCTGTGAGCGCCGCCGGGCGGTTCCGCGCCGGGGGCTGGCCGGTCGCCGTGACCGGCGGCTTCACTGGACGGCTGCGCACGACCACCGTGTACTACGGGCCCGGCCAGCGAGTCGCGGCCGAGCGGCTGGCCGCGCGCTTCGGCCTGCCCCGGGTGCTGCCCCGTTTCGCCGGCCTGCCCGGAGCAGGGCTGACGGTCGTGCTGACCAGCGACTACGCCTGACCGTGGCCCTGCCGGTACCCGGGACCGCTGCCGGGCTCGCCGGGGCCTGACCGTGGCCCTGCCGGTACCCAGGACCGCTGCCGGGCTCGCCGGGCTCGCCGCCCTGCTCGCCGAGCCGGGTCGCGCCCTGCTAGCGCTGGACTACGACGGCACCCTGGCACCGGTCGTGCCCCGGCCGCAGGATGCCGTGCCGCAGCCCGGCGCGCTCGACGCGCTGCACCTGCTCGCCGGCCGGGTCGGCTCGCTCGTGCTGCTCACCGGCCGTCCGGCCGCGGCCGTCGTGGAGCTGGGCGGCCTGCATGACGTACCCGGTCTCATGGTCCTCGGGCAGTACGGCGCCGAGCGCTGGTCGGCCGGGCACACCCAGCGTGCCGCCGCGCTGCCGGGCGTGGCCGTGGCCAGGACCGAACTGCCCGGGTTGGTCGCCACCGAGGGAGCCGTCGTGGAGGACAAGGGGTCGGCGCTGGTCGTGCACACCCGCCGCTGCTCGGACCCCGCCGGCGCCCTCCTGCGGCTGCGGGCCCCCGTCGCCGCCCTCGCCGACCGCACCGGCCTCGCGCTGCACGGCGGTCGCCTCGTGCTCGAGCTGCGGCCGCCGGGTCACGACAAGGGTGCAGCGCTGCTCGCGGCCGCGCACGGGTGCACGTCCGTGGCCTTCGCCGGGGACGACGTCGGCGACCTTCCGGCGTACGACGCGGTGGACCGACTGCGCACCGCCGGCGTCCCCGGGCTACTGGTCTGCAGCGACAGCGAGGAGGTGCCCGAAGCCCTGCGCGACCGGGCCGACCTCGTCGTGGCCGGCCCCCTGGGCGTGGTCGCGCTGCTGCAGGACCTCGCCACCGCCCTCACCGCCCCTCCTCCGCCGATCAAGGCGAAAGGCCCATGATCAGCGCGACGATCATGGGTTTTCTGCCTTGATCGGCGGGGAGGGTCAGGGGGATAAGGGTCAGGTCGGGTTGGGGGCGTCAGTCCAGGGCTGACAGTTGGGTGGCGAGCCAGGCGGATGGCGGCAGCGCGGAGGCGGCGTTGGCGAGCCGGTCGCAGCGCGCGCGCCGCTCGGCGTACGGCATGAGCAGGGCCTGGTGCAGCGCCGCCGCGGTTTGCGCGACGTCGAAGGGGTTCACCAGCAGCGCGTCCGTCCCCAGCTCATCGGCCGCGCCGGCCTCCCGCGACAGCACCAGGGCCACCCCCTCGCGCGAGAGCACCGGACCCTCCTTGGCCACCAGGTTCATGCCATCGCGCACCGGGTTGACGATCAGGACGTCAGCCAGGGCGTACGCCGCAAGCGAGCGCGGGTAGTCGTCAGCGACCTCCAGGTGCACCGGCGACCAGTCGGTGGTCGCGAACTCCTCGTTGACCTCGCGGGCCACCCGCTGGACTGCGGCGGTGTACTCGCGGTACTCGGGCAGGTCGTGTCGCGACGGGTAGGCGAACGCCAGGTGCACCACACGGCCGCGGTGCTCCGGCCAGGTGCGCAGCAGCTCCCGGTAGGCGTGCAACCCCCGCACGATGTTCTTGCTCAGCTCGGTGCGGTCGATCCGCAGCAGCAGCTGGCGGTCCCCGACCAGGGCCTGTACGCCGGGGCGCCGGCCGACGACGTCGGGTTGCGCCGCCCGCGCCAGCAGCTCCGCCCGGTCCACGCCGAGCGGGTGCACGCCGACCCGCGTCACCCGCCCCTCGTAGGACACGCCGCCGGCGACCTGTTCCGCGCCGAGCAGCAGGGTGCAGCAGCGGGTGAACGCATCGGCCCAGCGGGCCGCGTGGAAGCCGACCGCGTCCGCACCCAGCAGGCCGGCCAGCAGGTCGTGCACCACCTCGTCCGGCAGTACCCGGAACAGCTCCGGCGGCGCCCACGGCGTGTGCGTGAAGTGCCCGATGCGCAGGTCGGGCCGCAGCTCGCGCAGCTGCCGGGGGGTGAGCGAGAGGTGGTAGTCCTGCACGAGCACCCGCGCGCCCGGCGCGGCCTCGCGGGCCAGCGCCTCGGCGAAGACCCGGTCGTAGGCGGTGTAGGCGGTCCACTCGCGGTGGCTGTGGCTGTCGAAGCTCGGCGTCCGGGACAGGTCGTGGAGCAGGTGCGCCACGAACCACAGCGCGCCGTTCGCCACCCGGTTGTACGCCCGGTCGAAGGTAACCGGGTCGTGTTCGAGCATCTGCACGCCGGGCGGGAGCAGCCCGGCCCGGGCCGCAGCCCGGTCGCTGTCGGACAGCGCCGCGCACAGCCACAGCGTCGGCTCGGACGACGGCCCGGGCCGGCTGCCGGACAGCGCCGACACCAGGCCACCGGCTCCGCGGCGCTCCACGAGCTGGTCCGCCTCGTTCCGGACGTAGGAGACCGGGCCGCGGTTACTGGCGATGAGCAGTCGAGGGGCGCCCACGGCCGCAGGCTAACCAGCCGCCGTATACTCCTGCTGACAACTGCACAGCACGCTCATCCCGAGGGGCACCAGGGACACGGCCCGACGACGCCCCGGCAACCAGCGCACTCGCGCCAGGTGCCAACTCCGTCCCGCGACTGCGCGGGGAAGATGAGGAGACCACCATGACCACGCTGACCACCCTGACCCCGTGACCACTCTGGCAACGCCGGCGGCGTTCACCGACAGCCCCGCTACCGGCTTGCGTTGCCGCGAGTGCGGCAACCACGTGCCCCTGGCTCCGGTCCACGTGTGCGACCAGTGCTTCGCCCCGCTCGAGATCGCCTACGACGAGGACCGGCTGCGCCTGGTCACCCGCGCGTCGATCCAGGCCGGCCCGCAGACGATCTGGCGCTATGCCGGGCTGCTGCCCGCCGGCCAGGACCTCGCCACGCGCGTGGATCTCGGCGCCGGGATGACCCAGCTGCGCAACGCTCCGAACCTGGCCCGCGCGCTCGGGATGCGCAAGCTCTGGATCAAGGACGACAGCGGGAACCCGACGCACTCGTTCAAGGACCGGGTGGTGTCGGTCGCGCTGTCGGCTGCCAGGGCGTTCGGCTACACGACGGTCTCGTGCGCCTCCACCGGCAACCTGGCCAACTCCGTCGCCGCCCACGCCACCCGGGCCGGGCTCAGGAGCATCGTGTTCATCCCTAGCGACCTCGAGCAGGGCAAGGTCGTGCAGACCGCGGTCTACGGCCAGACGTTGGTGGCAGTCGAGGGCACCTACGACGACGTCAACCGGCTGTGCAGCGAGGTCGCGGAGTACGAGGACTGGGCGTTCGTGAACGTCAATGTCCGGCCCTACTACGCCGAGGGCAGCAAGACCCTCGGGTACGAGGTGGCCGAGCAGCTCGGCTGGCGCCTGCCGCAGCAGGTCGTCATCCCGATGGCGTCCGGCTCGTTGCTGACCAAGATCGACAAGGCGTTCCAGGAGTGGGCCCGCCTCGGCCTGGTCGAGGGCTCGCCGTACAAGGTGTTCGGCGCCCAGGCGACCGGCTGCTCGCCGATCGCCACCGCGTACGAGAACGGCTGGGACAGCGTCCGTCCGGTCAAGCCGCAGACCATCGCCAAAAGCCTCGCGATCGGCAACCCGGCCGACGGCCCTTACGCCCTGGACGCGGTACGACGCACCGGCGGCGCCATGGGCCATGTCAGCGACGAGCTCGTCGTGGAGGGCATCCGCCTGTTGGCCGAGACAGAGGGGTTGTTCGCCGAGACGGCAGGCGGCGTCACGGTCGCGACGCTGCGCCAGCTGCTCGCCGCCGGAAAGGTCGACCCCGACGCCGAGACGGTGCTGTACAACACCGGCGACGGGCTCAAGACGATCGACGCGGTGGCCGGGCTGGTCGGGCCGACAGCGACCATCGCGCCGTCGTACAAGGCATTTGTCGCGAGTGGCGCGGGGCAGGAAACAGCCTCTGGCGCGGGGCAGGGGACAGCCTGAGGGGAGCGCGCCGCCCGCTGAGCCGGACCGGCATCGCTGCGGCGGGCGCGGTGGCCGCAACGGTGCTGCACGCCGCCGTACTCGCGCCTCGGCGCCTGCGCGTGCTCGACGTTCCGCTGGCGCCCCCCGGCTGGCCGGCGGCACTGGACGGGCTGCGGGTCGCGGTGGTCAGTGATCTGCACGCCGGCGCGCCGTTCCTCGGGGTGGGCCGGGTCCGGGAGGTGGTGCGCAGGGTCCTGGCCGCGCGTCCCGACCTGGTGCTGCTGCTCGGCGATCACCTCGCCGACGTCGCCCTGGGGCGGCACGTCAGCCCGGACGAGCTGGCCAGCGCGCTGTCCGGGCTCGCCGAGGTGCCCGTCGTCGGCGTGCTCGGCAACCACGACTGGTACGCCGGGGGCAACCGCGTGCGCGCCGCCCTGGAAGCCGTCGGCCTGCCCGTGCTCGAGGAGTCCGCGGTACCGATGCTCGACGGCCGGCTGTGGGTCACGGGGGTCGGCGACCTGTGGGAGCGCTCGCCGGATGTGGGCGCGGCGCTGGCCGGCGTACCCGAAGGTGCTCCGGTCGTGCTGCTGACCCACAACCCGGACGTCGCGCTGGGGGTGCCGCCGCACGTTCAGCTGGTGCTGGCCGGGCACACCCACGGCGGTCAGTTCCGGCTGCTCGGCCGGCCGGTGCACCGGATCAGCGAGCGCACCGGCAACCGCTTCATGCGGGGCTGGTACGCCGAGCTCCGGCTGTACCTCACGTCCGGTGTGGGGTCCTCGACCCTGCCGCTGCGGACGGTCGTGCCCGAGGTACCGGTGCTGGTGCTGTCCGCGTTCGGCTAAGAGCGCGCCTTGCACTCGGCAGGGCAGAGTGCCAACATGGACCTAGCACTCCAACGTGTTGAGTGCCAGGTCAGGGGTGAGACCGGCAACCCGGTCGTCCGTCGCGGGCACCCACGACCAGCACAGCCCGACTGGGAGGAACCACACGCATGGCAAAGCTCATTGCCTTCGACGAAGAGGCTCGCCGCGCTCTCGAGCGCGGGATGAACCAGCTCGCGGACGCCGTCAAGGTCACCCTCGGCCCCAAGGGCCGCAACGTCGTCCTGGAGAAGAAGTGGGGTGCCCCCACGATCACCAACGACGGTGTCTCCATCGCCAAGGAGATCGAGCTGGAGGACCCCTACGAGAAGATCGGCGCCGAGCTCGTCAAGGAGGTCGCCAAGAAGACCGACGACGTCGCGGGTGACGGCACCACCACGGCCACCGTGCTCGCCCAGGCACTGGTGCGCGAGGGCCTGCGCAACGTCGCTGCCGGCGCGAACCCGATGGGCCTGAAGAAGGGCATCGAGGCCGCGGTCGCCGTGGTCGTCGAGGCCATCGGCACTGCCGCGAAGGACGTGGAGACCAAGGAGCAGATCGCCTCCACGGCGAGCATCTCCGCGGCCGACCCCACCGTCGGCGAGATCATCGCCGAGGCTATGGACAAGGTCGGCAAGGAGGGTGTGATCACCGTCGAGGAGAGCAACACCTTCGGTCTCGAGCTCGAGTTGACCGAGGGCATGCGCTTCGACAAGGGTTACATCAGTCCGTACTTCGTCACCGATACCGAGCGCATGGAGGTGAGCCTGGACGACCCGTACGTGCTGGTCGTCAACTCCAAGATCGGCTCGGTCAAGGACCTGCTCCCGCTGCTGGAGAAGATCATGCAGTCCGGTCGCCCCCTGATGATCATTGCAGAGGACGTCGAGGGCGAGGCGCTCGCCACCCTGGTCGTGAACAAGATCCGCGGCACGTTCAAGTCCGCCGCGGTCAAGGCGCCCGGGTTCGGCGACCGCCGCAAGGCCATGCTGCAGGACATCGCGATCCTGACCGGCGCGCAGGTCATCTCCGAGGAAGTCGGCCTCAAGCTCGACTCCGCCACGGTGGAGCTGCTCGGGCGGGCTCGCAAGGTCGTCATCACCAAGGACGAGACGACCATCGTCGAGGGCTCCGGTGACACCGACCAGATCGCCGGCCGGGTCAACCAGATTCGCGCCGAGATCGAGAAGTCCGACAGCGACTACGACCGCGAGAAGCTCCAGGAGCGCCTCGCCAAGCTCGCCGGCGGCGTCGCGGTCGTCAAGGTCGGGGCGGCCACCGAGGTGGAGCTCAAGGAGCGCAAGCACCGCATCGAGGACGCTGTGCGCAACGCCAAGGCCGCTGTGGAGGAGGGCATCGTGGCCGGTGGTGGCGTCGCGCTGCTGCAGGCCTCGACCACCGCCTTCGACAAGCTCGACCTCGTTGGTGACGAGGCGACCGGCGCGAACATCGTGCGCCTGGCGCTCGAGGCCCCGATCAAGCAGATCGCGGTCAACGCCGGCCTCGAGGGCGGCGTCATCGTGGAGAAGGTCCGCAACCTGCCGCTGGGTCACGGCCTCGACGCCGCAACCGGTGAGTACGTCGACATGATCAAGGTCGGCATCATCGACCCGGCCAAGGTCACCCGCTCGGCCCTGCAGAACGCCGCCTCCATCGCGGCGCTGTTCCTGACCACCGAGGCGGTCATCGCTGACAAGCCGGAGAAGGCTGCGGCCATGCCCGGCGGCGGCGGTGGCGGCATGGGAGACATGGACTTCTAGGTCCGGCCTGCGCACCAGCTCGGCGTACTCGCCGGGACGCACGAACGTCAGTCTCGACGGGCGGTCTTCTCTACGGAGGGGCCGCCCGTCGTGCTGTCCGCGGCCGCGTGCCTGCCGAGGTCCTTGCCGCTGCACGGGAGATCCCCAGCACCAGGGTGCTCGGGATCTGCTGCAGATCTTGGTACGAAGGGGTGTCCGCGCCGGGCGGTCCCGCTGGAGCTGGCCAGTACGACGGGCAGCCGGTACCTGCGCTGATGTCGGCCAGGCCACCCGGCGCGCCTGGCAGAGCATGGAGCACGCGTAGGAGAGGCTCGCCGTGACCTGCTCGTCGTGCCTGGAGGCCCCCATGCCCGTGCCCATCCGCACCATCACGGTTGCCGAGACCGCTGATCAGATCGGCGTCGCACCGTCCCGGGTCCGCGCCCTCATTGCCAGCGGAGTCCTCAGCACCTCGGCGCAGGAGCCCGACAGCGTCCCCGTCGCCGAGGTGGCTGAGCTGACCCGTCGCGGCGTGGTCCGTGCCGTGGACGTCGCTGCCGTCGAGGGCGCCGTCGACCGGGCCCTGCGTCGCCGCCTGCCTGCGCTGCTCGAGGCCGGACTCGGCGCAGGACTCGCGCCGCTGTCCCGTGAGGTTGCCACGGCCTTAGCCGACGTCGAGCTGAGCGTCGAGCAGCTCGCAGCGGCGCACGAGCGGGCCCGGGCGGCCGAAGCCGCGCTGTCCGAAGCCCGCGCCGAGGTGGCGGACCTACGAGGGCAGCTGGTATCGCTTGTTGCCCAGCCGACGGGGCTGTTCCGCCGCCGGCGCAGCAATGCTGTGGTCATCGCCTAGCCCCCACCACCCGCCCAGCCCTACCACCAACAAGCCAGCACCGACGAGCAGCACCAGCGGGTACCGCAGGATGAGGTGCATGGACACGCGCGGCGGCAGCGAATGGGACTGGCGGGCACTCGCACCGATACTGCTGGCGTGACCCGGGAGGAGGAGCAGCTCGAGGCGGACCGGCTCAGGAAGATGCGGCGGCAGCCGCTGATCCTGCTGGGGGTGCTCAACGCCCTGGTGCTCGCGGTCGGTACGACGGCCGCGCTGGACCTGAGCCGGCTGCAGACCCCCCGCGGGACGGCGCTGGCGTGGGTCGAGGCGGCCGTGTTCGGCGACTGCAGCGTGTACCGGGAGCTGTCGGTGCCCGACCGCGGGACGGTTGAGCGGCGTACCGGCACGGAGGTCTGCAAAGACCTGAAGGCCGCGACCGGCACCGCCCGGGCTCACGCGGGACGGATCGCCCTGCTGCCGGGTACTGCCCTCGAACGCGGTGGGACGGCGACCTCGGCTGTCGGCGTGCGCCGACCTGAGGGGGACCGGACGGTGACGGTGCAGGTGGAGGTGCAGCTGCGGAAGGTCGACGGCCGCTGGCGGGTCGTACGGGATGCCGCGACCTGCCAGGCCCTCGGCTGCGCCTGAGCGCTGGCGGATCATGCCTCGGCTGGGCATCCTGCGGTGCATGACTCTGTCCCGGTACGCCGGCCCGACCGCGCCCCCGCTGCTCGAGCAGACCATCGACGATGTACTCGCCGAGATGGCAGCGCGCTTCGGCAACCGCGAGGCGCTGGTGTCGGTCGCGCAGGGGATCCGCTACACCTACAGCCAGCTGTCCGAGGCGGTCGAAGCGGTCGCCCGCGGGCTGGTCGCCGCCGGGATTGATACCGGCGACCGGGTCGGGATCTGGGCGCCGAACTGCGGCGAGTGGGTGCTGGTGCAGTATGCAACCGCCCGGATCGGCGCGGTCCTGGTGACCATCAACCCGGCGTACCGCTCGCACGAGCTGGCGTACGTGTTGGAGCAGTCCGGCACCTCGCTGCTGGTCAGCGCCGAGCAGTTCAAGGGCTCGGACTACCGCGCGATGGTGGCCGAGGTCGCGCCCGAGCTGCGCACCGTCTTCCTCGGCTCACCGGACTGGGCGGCGCTGCTGGAGGCCGGACAGGCCGCCGGGGCGCTGGCGGACCGGCGGCTGTCGCCGAGCGACCCGATCAACCTGCAATACACCAGCGGCACCACGGGGTTCCCCAAGGGCGCCACGCTCTCGCACCGCAACATCGTCAACAACGGCTACCTGGTCGGGGAGCTCTGCGGCTACTCCGAGCTGGACCGCGTCTGCGTACCCGTGCCCTTCTACCACTGCTTCGGCATGGTCATGGGCAACCTCGGCGCGCTGACGCACGGCGCCTGCGTCGTCGTACCGGGTCAGGGCTTCGAGCCGGTCGCGGTGCTCGAGGCGGTGCAGGCCGAACGCTGCACATCGCTGTACGGCGTGCCCACGATGTTCATCGCCGAGCTGGCCGAGCCCGGCTTCTCCTCCTACGACCTGAGCTCGTTGCGGACCGGGATCATGGCCGGCTCGCCGTGTCCGGCCGAGGTGATGAAGCAGGTGCAGGTGTTCATGCCCGAGGTGACGATCTGCTACGGGATGACCGAGACGTCGCCGGTCTCGACGCAGACCACCGCCGCGGACAGCCTGGAGCGGCGGGTGTCAACGGTCGGCCGCGTGCACCCGCACGTGGAGGTGAAGGTCGTGGACCCGGCGACAGGTGAGGTGGTCGAGCGGGGATGGCCAGGGGAGTTCTGCACCCGCGGCTACTGCGTGATGCTGGGCTACTGGCAGGACGAGGACCGTACGGCGGAGGCGATCGACCCCGAGGGGTTCATGCACACCGGCGACCTCGCGGTGATGGACGACGAGGGCTACCTGTCGATCGTCGGCCGGATCAAGGACCTGGTCATCCGCGGCGGCGAGAACGTCTACCCGCGCGAGGTCGAGGAGTTCCTCTACAGCCATCCGGACGTGCTGGACGTGCAGGTCGTCGGGGTGCCCGATGCGCGGTACGGCGAGGAGCTGTGCGCGTGGGTCAAGCTGCGGCCGGACGCGCGGGTGGCCGAGCAGGACCTGCGCGAGTGGTGTCGCGGCCGGCTCGCGCACTACAAGGTCCCGCGCTACGTGCGCTTCACCGACGAGTTCCCGATGACGGTCACCGGCAAGGTGCAGAAGTTCAAGATGCGCGAGACCTCTGTGGCCGAGCTCGGCCTGTAGGGCCCGCGCAAGCCGCCTGTCTACCGCGGTGGGAACGTGTCTGCTCCCGTGGCCTGGCCCGGACTGATCGCACGCTCGGCCTTGCGCCGCCGAGCACCACGGGAGCAGACACGTTCGTACCGAGTCAGACAGGCTCAGACCCCAGGAGACAAGCGGGCGTGCTCAGTCCCGCAGCGAGCCGACCGGAGCGACCGGCAGGCCGGTGGTGTGGCAGACCCAGAACGGGTCCGGTCCGAGGTCGGGCTCGACGAACAGCGGGTGCCCGCCGACCTCCGGGCAGGACTGCTCCGAGCACACCGGCCACAGCGGGTTCACCACGTGCACGGCCTCCTGCACGTCCTGAGCGAGCAGGCACAGCACGAGCGGGGCCCCGTCCGGCCACTGGTCCAGCCACCAGCGGCGGTGCTCGACCGCAGCGGGCACCACGTCGGCGTACGCCGGACCGAGGTCGCGCTCGACGGCGGCGCGGGCCTCCTCCAGGCTCATCGCTCCCGCTTGGCGCGCAACTGCTGGGCGACCAGCTCGCGCAGGATCGGCAACGCCCGCCGGTCCTTGTCCCGGCCGGCCGCCTCCTTGCTGCGGACGATGTCCTGCAGCGAGGCCAGCAGCACCGGAATGCCGCGCAGTGTGACCTCGACGGCGTCGCGGCGCAGGTCGTCGTACCCCTGCGTACCGCTGGGGCGAAAGCTGATGTCAAGGTCACCGAACCTGGTGGTGAGGTTCCAGAAGGTCGACCCGGCCAAGCTGGTCGCGTCGTGCGCGAACGGCAGCGGCTCTTCGTCGCCGTTACGCACCATGGCCTCGAGCTCCCGCAACGCGTCCGACAGCCGGGTCAGGTTGTCGCGTGTGGACGCGGGGACGATGTCGATGTCCCGGGTGGGCAGCGGTGAGCCATAGCCCACCGCGCCCCAACCGCCGATGACGACGTGGGCCACTGCGTGGCGGGTCAGCACCTCGACGACCGCGACGGGGTCGAAGTCAGGCATGGGCGGCAGCGACTGCCGCCCGGAACTCGTCGGCAAGTTCGACCGTCCGGTCGTTCCGCGCCACGCGGTCCTCAGGGGTCAGGTCACGCAGATCGGCTGCTTGCCAGCGGTCCGAGGGCTCGTCGGGGACCAGCTCGACCCGCAGGTCCCACCCGGTGAGTCGCAGCAGGCGCACAACATCCTCGAGCGCCGGACGGGTGCGACCGCTCTCCAGCCGGGCGATGGCGGACTGGGTTGTGCCGGCTCGCTCGGCGAGCTCACGCTGGGTCAGCCCGCTGCGTCGCCGTCCCTCGCGGACCAGCTCGCCTCCAACCATGCCCAAAGTATAGCAGTCCTGCTATCCCTCTGCGAGCACGTCGTCGGCATCGACGATTGTGTACGGGTAACCCTGCTCGGCCAGGAAGCGCTGCCGGTGGGCGGCGTAGTCCTGGTCCACGGTGTCCCGGCTGATCACCGTGTAGAAGTGCGCGCTGCGCCCGTCGGCCTTGGGTCGCAGGACCCGGCCGAGCCGCTGGGCCTCCTCCTGGCGGGAGCCGAAGGTCCCTGACACCTGGATGGCGATCGCCGCCTCGGGCAGGTCGATGGAGAAGTTGGCGACCTTGCTGACGACCAGCCCGGGGATCTCGCGGCGGCGGAACAGGTCGTAGAGCCGCTCGCGCTCGGCGTTCTTGGTCGAGCCCTGGATGATCGGCATGGAAAGGGCCGCGCCGAGCTCCTCGAGCTGGTCGAGGTAGGCGCCGATGACGAGCACCTGGTCGCCGCCGTTCCGCTCGACCAGCTTCTTGATGACCGCGACCTTGGTGTGCGCGGTCGCCCCGATCTTGTACCGCTCCTCGGGCTCGGCGGTGGCGTACGTCAGCCGCTCGGCCTCGGTCATGGTCACCCGCACCTCGGTGCAGTCCGCCGGCGCGATGTAGCCCTGCGCCTCGATGTCCTTCCAGGGCGCGTCGTACCGCTTCGGGCCGATCAGGCTGAACACGTCGCCCTCGCGGCCGTCCTCACGCACGAGCGTCGCGGTCAGGCCGAGCCGGCGGCGCGACTGCAGATCGGCGGTCATCCGGAAGACCGGGGCAGGCAGCAGGTGCACCTCGTCGTACACGACCAGGCCCCAGTCCCGGGCGTTGAACAGCTCCAGGTGCGCGTACTCGCCCTTGCGCCTGGTGGTCATGATCTGGTAGGTCGCGATGGTGACCGGCCTGATCTCCTTGCGCTCCCCGGAGTACTCGCCGATCTCGTCCTCGGTCAGGGACGTGCGCTTGAGCAGCTCGGACTTCCACTGCCGGCCGCTGACGGTGTTGGTCACCAGGATCAGCGTGGTCGCGCCGGCCCGGGCCATCGCGGCCGCGCCGACGATCGTCTTGCCGGCGCCGCAGGGCAGGACCACCACGCCCGAGCCGCCGTGCCAGAAGCCGTCGACGGCTAGCTGCTGGTAGTCGCGCAGCTGCCAGCCCTCCTGCTTCAGGGCGATCGCGTGCGCCTCGCCGTCGACGTACCCGGCGAGGTCCTCCGCCGGCCAGCCGACCTTCAGCAGCGCCTGCTTGAGCCGGCCGCGCTCGGAGGCAAAGGCGATGACGGTCTCGGGGTCGAGGCGCTCGCCGAGTAGCGGGGCGACCTTCTTATTTCGGACGACCTCCTCGAGCACCGCCCGGTCGGTGGTCCGCAGCACCAGTCCGTGCACCGGGTCGTTCTCGATCCGCAGCCGGCCGTACCGGTCCATGGTGTCGGCGACGTCGACGAGCAGCGCGTGCGGCACGGCGTACCGGCTGAACCGAACGAGCGCGTCGACGACCTGCTCGGCGTCATGCCCGGCGGCGCGGGCGTTCCACAGCCCCAGCGGCGTGAGCCGGTAGGTGTGCACGTGCTCGGGGGAGCGCTCGAGCTCGGCGAACGGCGCGATCGCCTGCCGGCACTCGGCCGACAGTGGGTGCTCGATCTCCAGGAGCAGCGTCTTGTCGCTCTGGACGATCAGGGGTCCGTCGGTCATCGTGCGGTCTCCTTCATGCCTGGCCGAACAGCGCGCACGTCAGGCACCTTCCGCGTCCAGTGCCGCGACGCCGGTGATGCGGTGAATGGAGAACGTGCGGTTCTCCTGCCGGAGATGGTCGTACGCGGTGACGAAGCCCCCCTCGACCGAGCGCGGCTCGACCACGCGGCTGGTCGAGCGGCCCTGCGCGTCCACGTACCCGAGCCACACCTGGTCCTGGGAGCGGGCCGCGTCCTGCAGGAACGCCAGGGTGTCCGCGGTTGTGCTGCGGGTCGTGGTGACCGGTGTCCGGCGCTGAGCCCGGGCGGCCAGATCACCGGCGCGCAAGGCGGTCACGGCCAGCCGCGCCTGGTCGTCCGCTAGCTGTGGAGGCTCGCCGTGCCGGCCGGGCCGCTGCCGCGCGGGGGTGCGCCGGGCTTGCGGCCGGGCGACCAGGACCGCGCCGTCCGCGGCCTCGGCGGCGGGGGCGTGGCCCAGCGTGCGCAGCACCTCCAGCACCTGGCCGACCGGTGCCCCGCTGGTCAGGACGGTCGGGGCGAGCCGCCGAAGCCGCAGCGACTCGGCCTTTTTGGTGGCCAGGACTTCGGTGAGCAGCGCCTCGTCGTCGCAGCGCAGGTAGGACGCCGACGCGCCGACCCGCAGCCGGCCGTGTCGGCGCGCGACGTCGTCGATGAGGTAGGTCAGCGACTGCGGCACCGGCGTCCGGGACCGGCTCCGGAACAGCTCCTGCAGGTCGTTGGCGCTGCGGCCGAGGTCCAGCGCGCGCCGTACGGTCGCCTCGGTCACCCGGTAGACGGTCGCGCCACCGGTGGACTCCACGTCGGCCACCGCGGCCAGCTCGCCGGCCAGGCCGCGCTCCAGCGGCCCGGGTGCGACCACGGTCAGGTCCGGCTGGACGAGCACGTGGTCCAGCGGCTCGGGCAGCAGCTTGGCCAGCTGGCGGGCGGCAGCCCGGTCCTCGCCGGCCAGCAGCGAACGCGTGTAGGGCGCCGGGCCGCCCCGGCCGGTCAGGCCGAGCACCTCAGCCTCCTGGAGCACCCAGCCGGTCAGCAGGTCGCGCAGCCGGCCACCGCGCCGGGGCCCGCGCCAGGCCAGGACGTCGCCGACCACCTCGCGCGAGGGGGCGCGGCCGGCGGGCACCTCCAGCAGCACGCCCAGCACCCGTCGCCGGTCGCTCGGCGCGGCCGGCCGCTCGACCTCGGGGGCGAGGGGGGCGAGCGCCTTGTCCCGCTCGTCGCGCTGGCCGATCAGCGCGGGGAGCCGGGTCATCTGCAGCCAGGCCCGGGTCAGCTGAAGCCACCGGTCCTCGACCGGCGTGGCGAGCCAGGCGTCGTACGCCGGGGTGGGGACCCACTCCGGGTCGACACCGGCACTCTGATCAACGAGTCCTGCTGCGTAGGCGATCTCGATCAGCAGGGCGGCGACTTGCTCGCTGACGTCGAGGTCCTTGGCGGTGCGCTTGAGCTCGCGCACCCCGAGGCCACCGGAGCGCAGGACCGACGGGGGAAGCTCGGCCCAGCTCGTCAGCAACGCCTCGAGGCGTCCCACCAGCTCGGCCGCGGCCAGCGCGGCTGCGGCGTCCACCTGCCCGGCGCCGGGCTCGGCCGACGCCAGCTCGGGGCTCGTGGGACGCACGGTCCCGAGCGGGGCGGCACCGCGCAGGGCGAGCCCGACCTCGCGCGGCAGCTCGACGGTCCCCGCGTCCACCGCGGCCAGCAGGCCGTGCGCGAGCAGCCAGCGCACGGGCGTGTCCGCTTCGTCCGCGGCCACCGGCCGCAACGCGTCGCGCACCTGTCCGTACGGCGGCCCGGCGGCCAACGAGCCCAGTACCTGCTGCTCCTGCGGACCGCCCTGCGCCAGCAGGCCCCGGAGCCGCTCCGGGTCGCCGAGCACGCCCAGGACCCCGTCCAGCCCTTCGACCCCGAGGGCTTGGGCGATCGGGGCGAGCTGGCGGTCGGTGTGCCGGGCGAAGCAGGCGGCGGCGGTCCGGCCCAGGCCGGCTGCCCCGTTGCCGGTGACCTCGCGGACGGCCCCGACCACGTGCAGCGCGCTGTCCTCCCCCCAAACCAGGGCGAGGTCCTGCAGCCGGTTCAGCCCTCCGCGTACCTGCTCCCGGGTCGCCGCGGCGCCCACAAGCAGGGCCACCCCGTCGTACGACGTGGGCCCGTCGTCGAGGCACAGCGCGTCGAGCAGGGCGAGCACGAAGGCGTCGAGCTGCTCCAGGGCACGCAGGACCGACAGGCGCACGGCGGCGCGGGCGGCGAGCACCCCGACGTCGGGCGGGACGGGGACGGCGAGGTCCGGACGGGCCTGCAGCAGGGCGGCCAGACGATCGTTGGGCCAGGCGCGCAGGCCGTCCGCGAGGCTGCGCGGCGCGGTCCGGTCCATCCTCACCAGGCTAGTCCGCGCCCCAGCCGGTTGCCGGGCCGCAGGGCCGGGCACTGCCGTGCCATGAGCCATCCCGATGACCTGACGACGGACGAGGGCGTGGATGAGGGCTCGGCGGCGTCCTCCCGCGAGGGCGACGCGGGCCCGGACCGCGAGGCGCAGCAGGACCTGCTCGGGGAGCCGGTGCACGGCGCGCCGACGACCGAGGCCGACGCCGCGCCCCCAGTGGATGACGGGCCGGACGACCCGCGCGGCCCGGGCCAGCAGCTGTCGGCGGGCGAAGGCTGACGCAGGCCGTCGTACGTTGACCGCGTGGACCTCGCCGTCGGCTTCGACCTGGATATGACCCTGGTCGACTCCCGCCCCTGCGTCCTCGCGGTCGCCGAGGTGTTGGCCCGCGAGGAGGGCGTGCGGATCGACGGCGAGCTGTGGGCTAGCCGGCTCGGACCGCCGCTCGAGCAGGAGCTCGCTTGCTGGGTCGCGCCGGAACGGGTGGAGCCGGTGGCCTGGCGCTACCGGGCGCTGATGGCCGAGAGTGGGCTGCAGCACTCGATCGCGCTACCCGGCGCCCGGGAGGCGGTCCAGGCCGTGCGGGACAGTGGCGCCCGCGTCGTCGTCGTCACCGCCAAGCAGGAGTCGCTGGCCCGCGCCACGCTCGCGCACCTCGGTATGGAGGTCGATGACGTCGTCGGCTGGGTGTGGGGTGCGGACAAGGGCGCAGCACTGCTGGAGCATGGCGCCGGCGTGTACGTCGGTGACCACCCGCTCGACGTGGAAGGGGCCAGGGCGGCCGGTGCGGTCAGTGTCGGCGTGCGCACCGGTGGCAGCGAGCCGGTGGGCGCCGACGTCCTGTTGCAGGACCTGACCGGCTTTCCGGCGTGGTGGGACGAGCACCTGCTGGACCTGCGGCTGGCCGCACTGGAGCAGCGGCTGCGCGGGCTCGGCAGCGTCCTGGTGGCCTTCTCCGGCGGCGCCGACAGCGCCCTGCTGCTGGCCGCTGCCGTACGGGCTCTCGGACCGGCGCAGGTGGTCGCCGCGACCGCCGTCAGCGCCTCGCTCGCCGCCGCAGAGCGTGAGCCCGCCGCCGCCTTCGCCAGGTCCCTCGGGGTCCGGCACGTCGAGCCGTCGACCGATGAGCTGTCCCGCGAGGGCTACATCGCGAACGGCACCGACCGCTGCTTCCACTGCAAGGCGACGCTGCTGGACACGCTGCGCCCGCTGGCCTACGAGCTCGGGCTCGCCCATGTTGCCACCGGGACGAACGCCGACGACGCCGTGGCCGGCTTCCGGCCGGGCATCCGAGCCGCGGCCGAGCGGGCGGCTGTGACGCCGCTGCTCGACGCCGGACTGACCAAGGCGCAGGTACGGCAGGCCTCCCGCCGCTGGTGTCTGCACACCGCCGACAAGCCGGCCCTGGCGTGCCTGGCCAGCCGGTTGGCGTACGGCGTTCAGGTCACCCCCCTCGGCTTGGCCCGGGTCGACCGGGCCGAGACCGCGCTACGCGCGCAGCTGCCGGGTGTCCTGGATGTGCGCGTGCGCGACCTCGGCCGGGATCGGGCCCGGGTGGAGCTGGACCCCGCCGCGCTCGCGCACTGGGATGAGGCCGCGCACGCCGCCGTACGACGGGAGGGTTTCGGCCAGGTCGAGGTGCAGGAGTTCCGCAGCGGCTCGATGAACGAGCTAGGGCACGTGCGACCGGGCGCTGCGCAGCAGGCCCAGCAGCGCCAGGCCGAGACCAAGCGGCAGCAGCAGAGCCAGCAGGTCAAGCGGTGCGGGGGCGTCGCGCCGGGCTCCGGTGAGAAACGGCACGAGGATCCCCAGCACCGCGAGCACCCCCAGGGCGAACACCAGCGCGCCGACGCGCACGAGCAAGTCACCCGGCCGGCGGCGGGCAGCAGCGGCATGGCGAGCGGGCACGCTGCCAGCGTAGGAGACGGCTAGCCTGGTGGGTGGTCGTCCGTGAGCGGAGGAGGTCGAGATGCCCACCGGCAAGGTCAAGTTCTACGACAGGGACAAGGGTTTCGGCTTCGTCGCGCGCGATGACGGCGGCGACGTGTTCGTCCCGAAAGCCTCGCTCCCGGCCGGCGTCGAGGAGCTCAAGGCGGGTACCCGTCTGGAGTTCGGGGTGGCGGCGGGCAAGCGCGGCGAGCAGGCGCTGTCGGTGCGCATCCTGGACGCGCCACCGAGCCTGGCCGCAGCGCGACGCCCGGTCGAGGAGCTCCAGGGCATGGTCGAGGACCTGATGAAGCTGCTGGAGCTCAGGGTGGCGCCGACGCTGCGCCGCGGGCGGCCGGTCGAGCCCGAGACCGGCAAGCGGGTCGCGCAGATCCTGCGCGCGATCGCCGGTGAGCTCGAGGCCTGAGCCCTACTTCTGCACGAGCTGGAAGCGCCAGAGGCCGGTGATGGCCGCCTTGTCCGACACGTGGTCGAGCGACTGCACCTCCAGGTTGATGATGCCCGGCATCGGCCGGCCGGTGAAGTTGGCGTCCAGCGTGAAGTAGTGCGTGTTCTGCACGTCCGAGCGCCGCTTCTCGTCGGCGTCGATGAGGACCCAGCCGTGGTCCCGCAGCGTCTTGTCGACGTCCACCCCGACCTGCGCGCCCTGCTTGACCCGCAGGACCTTGACGTGCTCCGGGTGCGTGGCGCAGTTCATCCGGGCCGCACTCTGCCCGTCTCGGCAGTAGACCGCCGACTCGGTCCGGACGGTGTGCCCGTCGCTCACCAGCGTCACCCCTGGGGTCGGCTTCTGGCAGCCGGCTAGCGCGCCGAGGGCGACCAGCGCCGTCAGCGACGCGACCACGGGACGAGCAGGCATCACTGGGCTCCGGGCGTCATGGACATGGCGTGGTGGACTGGGCGGTATGGCAGGAGTACGTCGCAGGCTGCGCGACATCACCGCGAGGGTATCGGGAGCGATCGGTGGAGCCCGTGACGAGGGGGCGCCGGCGCAGGCTGTCGCACCGGTCGGTGACACTGATCCCGCACCGACCGCTGCTGAGGAGCCCGCCGTGAACACCACCACCGTCGCCACCGCCATCGAGGACACCCCCGACGCGTTGGCCGCCGACGCGGTCGAGCTGGCTCGGGCCGTCGCCGTCGAGGCCGGCGGCGCTGCGGTTGGCGTACACCAGGGGGTCGCGGCCGACGGCCCGCTGGTCGTCACGCACTCCTTCGCCAGCACCGACCCGGCGTACGTCGGGTGGCGCTGGGCGGTCACGGTCACGCGCGCCGAGGGCAGCGACGAGGTCACGGTCGACGAGGTCGTGCTGCTGCCCGGCGCCGGCGCCCTGCTGGCACCGGCCTGGGTCCCGTGGAGCGAACGCGTGCAGCCGGGCGACCTCGCGGCCGGAGACCTGCTGCCACCGGGCCAGGACGACCCGCGGATCGTCCCGGCGTACTCCGAGAACGAGGCCGAGCTAGCCTCGGTCGCCTTCTGGGAGCTCGGGTTGGGCCGGCCCCGCGTGCTGTCCGTCGAGGGCCGTCTCGACGCGGCCGAACGCTGGTACGACGGCGAGGCCGGCCCGTCGTCCTCCAGGGCCCGGCAGGCACCCGGCCGCTGCTCGGACTGCGCCTTCCAGGTCGGCCTGACCGGCGCGCTGCGTGCCGCCTTCGCGGTCTGCGCCAACGGACAGGCTCCCGACGACGGCCGGGTCGTCTCCCTCGACCACGGCTGCGGCGCCCACAGCGAGCAGCCGGTCGAGGCCGTGTCGGTCACCGGCCCCGGGATGGTCGTTGAGCACGAGGAGTTCGAGCTGATGCCGGTGGGCACTGCCGGGGACACCGCCGCTGAGGACGCGGCCGCTGGGGACGCGGCCGCCGGGGACGCCGCTGCCGAGACGCCGGATGGGCACGCCAGCTGAGCGTTCCCGGCACCGACGTCTTCGGGACCGCCGCCCTGCGTCGCGCCGTCCTTGCGTCCTGGTCGGCCTCGCCCGCCCGCCTGCGGGAGGACGCCAATGCCGAGGACGACCTGGCGCTCGGCGGGTACCGCGACCGGCTCGTCGTCGAGCTGGCGCAGAACGCCAGCGACGCGGCCGATGCCGCTGGCGGGACCCTTCGGCTGTCCTACGACGGGGTCGTGCTCTCGGCCGCGAACACCGGCTCGCCGCTGACCGCCGAGGGGGTGCTGGCCCTGTCCACGCTGCGCGCGTCGGCCAAGCGCAGCGGCCGGACCGTGGGACGGTTCGGGGTGGGGTTTGCTGCCGTGGCGGCGGTCGCCGACGAGGTCAGCGTCTGCTCCAGCTCTGGCTCGGTCCGCTTCTCCCGGTCGTTGACCGCCGACGCCGTGGCGGCCCTGCCCAGCCTGGCTGCCGAACTGGCGGCCCGCGGTGGCCGGGTCCCCCTGCTGCGGCTGCCTTTCGCCTCGGACGAGGCGCCGCCGCCTGGCTTCGACACCGAGGTGCGCGTCGTCGTACGGCCCTGCTCGGACGCGCCCGTACGGGAGGCACTGGCAGCCCTGGACCCGACGCTGCTGCTCGTGCTGCCCGGCCTCTCCGAGCTCCAGGTCGCGCACCGGTCGGTGCATGCGGAGCTCGACGGACCGGACGTCGTCCTCGACGGCCTGCGCTGGCGGGTCCTGCGTGCGTCGGGAGAGCTGGACCCCGCACTGCTGGCCGGGCGCCCGGTCGAGGAGCGGTCCCAGACGTCCTGGTCGGTGATCTGGGCGGTGCCGGTCACCGCGGCCGGCGTGCCCCTCCCGCTGCCCGAAGGGGTGGACCCGGTCTTCCGGGCACCCACCCCGACCGACGACCCACTGTCGCTGCCGGCCGTACTCGCCGCCTCGCTGCCGCTCGGACCGGACCGGCGGCGCATCGCGCCCGGAGCCCTCCGGGACGAGATCCTGACCCGGGCCGCCGCCGCGCTGACCGAGCTGGTTGCCGGCTTGGCCGAGGACCCCGCCCGGCTCGTGTTCGTTCCCGGTCCGCTGGGGTCGGGTGAGGTCGATGCCGCGCTGTGCTCGGCGGTCCTGACGGCGATGTCCGGCGCGCCGCTGCTGCCCGGCGGCCTGCGACCGGCCGAGGCGGTGGTCCTGGACGGGGCCTCGCCCGCGCTCGTCGCCCTGCTGCAGGACCTGCTTCCCGGACTGCTGCCTGGCCCGTGGTCGGCGAGCCGGTGGGCGCGTCCGCTGCGGGCCCTAGGCGTACGCCGACTGGACCTGGCCGCGCTGACCGAGGTCCTGGCCGGCCTGGACCGGCCGGCCACCTGGTGGCACCGCCTGTACGACGTGCTGCCGCCCGACGCCGACCAGCTCGGCGCCCTGCCCGTTCCGTTGGCCGCCGGTCGGCTGGCACCGGCCCCCCGCGGGCTCGTCCTGTCCGACGCGGCCGTGGACCTGTCGGTGCTCGGCCTGCCCGTGGTGAACCCCGCAGCGGCGCACCCGTTGCTGCTACGGCTGGGGGCGGTCGCGGGCGAGCCGCGCCGGCTGGTCGAGGACCCGCGCGTGCGGGCAGCTGTGAAGCACGCCCTGGACCTCGTCGACGACGGCGAGGACGTGCACGAGCTCGTCCAGGCGGTGCTGGACCTCGTCGGGGCGGCCGGACTGGGTCCCGGCGAGCTGCCCTGGCTGGCCATGCTCCCGCTGCTCGACACCACCGGGGCGTGGCGGCCGGCCGGCGAGCTGCTCCTGCCGCACAGCCCCCTGGCATCGGTCGTCGACACCTCGGCGGGCTTCGGTGTCGTGGCCCCCGGTACGGCGCACGACGACGTCCTCGCCGCAGTCGGGGTGCTCCGCGGCTTCTCGGTCGTCGCCGTTGAGGACGCCGAGGACGTGGACCTGCTCGAGGACTGGCTCGACACGCTGGCACCCGGGCAGGAGGCCGGCACCGTGGTACGCGACCTGGACTTGGTACGCGAGGACGCGTGGCCGCAGGCCCTGCAGCTGCTGGCCGGCGACCTAACGCCGTACGCCGTGTGGTGGCTCTCCCGGCACCGGGTGCTGGGCGGGCAGCGGCCCCTCGACCTGCGGCTGCCCGGCTCTGAGCCCCTGCTCGACGGGGTCCTGGACCTGACACAGGACCCGCTGGCTGCTCGGCTCGGCGCGCGAAACTCGCTGTCCCAGCTCGACCCCGACGACCTGCTCGACCGGCTGGCGGACCCGTCCCGGGTGCTCGACCGGGACCAGCTGCGGGCCCTGCATGCCTGGGTCGCCCACTCCGAGGCCGCGCCGTCGGACGCGGTGCGGGCAGTGCTAGCGCTGCCGCGTGGAGGGTTCGAGCTGGCCGTCGTACCGGTCGAGGACGCCGTCGTGGTCGACCGGCCGGACCTGCTCGGCCGCGTGGCGCCGTTCGCGGTGGTGCCCGTGCCGCTGTCCGAGGCGTACGCGCTCGCGGACGTGCTGGACCTCGCGCTGGCCTCCGAGGTGGTGCCCGAGCTGTCGCTTCCCGGTCGGCCGCGAACGTGGCACGAAGTGAGCGGCATCGACGCGCCGGGCGTCGCGGTCGTCCACGACGAGCTGCTGGCACCGACGGCCGGGGGGGAGCAGGTGTCCGCGGCCTGGGTCGTGGCCGGTCAGGTGGACCACGTCGTCGGCCTGCCCGGCATGGCCCGGGCCCTCGCCTGGCACCTCGGCGACTGGTCGTCGCGGCACGCCCTGCTCGCCCGGCTGCGCGGCGAGGCCGAGCTCACGGAGTCCGATCTCGACCCCGTCTGACCACGGCCTCCAGTCCGGCGAAGGCGTGTGCAATGAGGGTGTCGGCGTAATCAGGTGTGGGCGGGTCATGGCTGACGAGCACGCGGTAGTACACGGCGCCGTAGAGCAGGTCGATGACCGCGCCCGGGTCGAGGTCGTGTCGTAGCTCGCCGCGGGCGATACCGCGTTCGATGACCTCGGCCGCCGCTGCGCGCCGGGCAGCGAGGTAGCGCGCTGCAAGGGCGCGTGCGAGCTGGGTGTCGTGCTGGCTCTCGGCGATGAGGGCGAGGTAGGCCTCGCCGGACGCGGTGTTCAGCAGCGCGATGACCGAGCGCAGTTGCCGGCGCAGGTCCTCGCGCGCCGAGCCCGTGTCGGGGAAGCCGATGGTGGCGTCGAAGTGCTCGTGCAGCGCATCGAGCACGACGGCGGCCTTGGAAGGCCACCACCGGTAGATCGTGGTCTTACCCACGCCGGCGCGTCCGGCGATGGCCTCGATGGTCAGCTCACGCAGGCCCCGGGCGGTGAACAACTCCCACGCTGCTGCCAGGATCGCGGCTTGCGCTCGATCGCTGCGCCGCCGTGGCTCGTGCGTGCCAGCGGCGTCGGGTCGGCTCGAGGGAACAGTAGGAGGTGCGCCCATGTTCGTGAACCTAGCAGCAATACGCAACGTATCGTCACGACGGCAAGGAGCAGTCAACATGACCGACCCCACCGCGCCACTGGCGCCGGCGAGCACCACAGCCCGTCCCGCTGACCGGTATCAGCGCGGTTTCGAGCTGATGGACCGCATCCAGGGCCTGGAAGCCGGCCAGAAGATCCGGGACGGGTTCGCCGCGATCAGCCCGGACTTCGGCCGCTACGTCATCGAAGCCGGCTTCGCCGACGTCTACGACCTGCCGGGGCTCACCCTGGCTCAGCGCCAATTGATCAATGCCGCCGTCCTGACCGCTCTCGGCGGCGTCGAGAACCAGCTCGCGGTCCACGTCCGCGGCGCTCTGAACGTCGGGCTCAGCCCCAGCCCACCGAACCGCGGCACTCGACCGAGGAGACCTGACCCATGCTCGCTGTCACCATTGCCCGTTTCGGCGGACCCGACGTCCTCACCGTCACCGACCTCCCGGCACCAGAACCCGGCCCCGGACAGGTCAGCATCAACGTGACCCACGCCGCGGTCGGGCTGGCGGGCGTGTTGATGCGCCGCGGCGAGTTCGGCGGCGCACCACCCCTGGTCCCCGGGCTGGAAGTCGCCGGTACGGTCCCAGCCCTCGGCGACGGCGTCACCGGGCTGCGGATCGGGGAACCTGTCGTCACCCTGTCCCGCCCCACCGCTGGCGGGTACGCCGAGGTCAGCACCGCCGACGCCGCTATCACGATCAGCCTCGACGACACGGACCTCGATCCGGCACTGGCCGTCGCGGCTTTGCCCAACGCCACCACCGCCGTCCTCGCCCTAGCCACCGTCGCGCACCTTCAACCAGGCGAACGGCTGCTCGTGCACGGTGCGCTCGGAGCACTCGGCACAGTGATCGCTCACGTCGGGCGCCACCTCGGCGCCGGACGCATCATCGGCACCGTCCGCCGCGCGGAACAGGCCGACACCGCGCGTCAACGCGGCTATGACGAGGTCGTGTTGGCCGACGAGTCGTCCAAGGCAGACGCGAACTCGATCCGGTCGACGTCATCGTCGACCTCGTCGGTGGCCCGCTACGCACCGCCAGCCTGGGCGCCCTCGCCCCGCTCGGCCGGCTCGTCTGCGTCGGCAACGCCAGCGGGACCGAGGACACCAGCTTCGGCGGCAACGACATCTGGACGGCCAACGCCGCCGTCCTCGGGCTCAACGCCGGCGGCCTGCTCGCTGAACACCCCGAGATCGGACGCGACCCCGCCCGACGAGCACTCGAACTCCTGACAGCACGCACCATCACCACCGAGTACGCGACGTTCCCACTCGATCAGGCTGCACACGCCCACGAACGCCTCGAACACGGCAGCCTGAGCCAACGCCTGATCCTCACGACCTGACTGGTGAGGCAACGACCTGTGGACCGCCCAGGCCGGCCCTCCGACTGGTGACCGTCACCGCATGGGGGGCATTCGGGCACTCAGCGAGCCTGCTTGGGTACAGGGGCAGTCATCGAGCTGGAGCCCGCTGAGCGCCGGCCCGCGACCCTGGGCCGCCGGCCGACCCGGTGCGCTAACCGCGTGGGGGCTGGGACGACGAGATAGCACGACCGCCTGTCTGATCCGGTACGAACGTGTCTGCTCCCGTGGTGCTCGCCGGCGCGAGGTCGAGCGTACGACCGGTCCGGGGCGCACCACGGGAGCAGACACGTTCCGACGGCGGTAGACACGTTTCGAGGCGGTAGACAGGAAGGACGGCGGGCGACAGGTCTGTCGGCGGTAGACAGGAAGACCGCACGGGGCCGGACCGGCCGAGCTCGGCCGCGGAGTTCTCCCGCCGGTCGCTCCGGTCGGCTCCCTCCCGGCCTGAGCACGACCGCCTGTCTGACCCGGATGGCAGGCCTCCTGTCCGCCGCGACCTCTTGAGCACGACCGCCTGTCTGATCCGGTACGCACGTGTCTGCTCCCGTGGTGCTGGCCGGCGCGCGGTCGAGCGTACGACTGATCCCGGGCGCACCACGGGAGCAGACACGTTCCGACGGCGGTAGACACGCAGCCGGCGAGGGGTCGTTTGCTGGAGGGGAGGGGCCTGCCCGGGCAACGGGCGGGCCACAGTCGCTCAGGCGTTGATGAGCGCTGGCGCAGAGGGCTCGACGTCGGAGGGCACGACGGTGCGCCGGCGGGACGGGATCAGCGCCGCCGAGACCGCGCCGATGAGCACGCCGGCCGCTCCGATCATCAGCGCCGGGCGCAGACCGTCGACGAAGGCCTGGCCGCTGCTGAACCCGCCGCGGGCGGAGAACACGGCGCCCAGCACCGCGATGCCGAGTACGCCACCGAGCTCGCGGATGCCGTTGTTGGCACCGCTGGCCACGCCTTGGAGTTGGGGCGGCACGCTGCCCATGACCACCGAGGCAACCGGAACGAAGAACAGCCCCATACCGATGCCGGAGAGCACGAACGGAATCAGCATCGAGGCGTAGCTGCTGCCGGTAGCCAGCTCGGCGCCGAGCCAGAAGATGCCGGCCGCCTGCAGGACCAGACCGGTCACCAGCAGGGGCTTACCGCCGATGCGGTCCGACAGCGGTCCGGCCAGCGGCGCGACCAGCACCGGCATGGCCGTCCAGGGCAGGGTGCGCAGCCCGGCGCTCAGCGGGTCGTAGCCCTGCACGGTCTGCAGGAACTGGGCGAGCAGGAAGATCGAGCCGAACATGCCGACGCTCATCAGCAGTGCGGCCCCGTTGACCGCGCTGAAGGCGCGCGACCGGAACAGGTACAGCGGCAGGATCGGGTCGGCCACCCGGCGCTCCCAGGCCAGAAATGCCGTAACCAGGACGGCGCCGCCGATCAGCGAGACGAGCTCGGCCGGTGTGGCCCACCCGTGGGAGTTGCCGCGGACCAGGCCGAACACCACCGCGAACAGCCCGACGCTGACCAGTGCGAGGCCAACGAGGTCCATCCGCTTGGCCGGCCCGTACGACTCGGACAGGCTGCGCACGGCCAACGGGATCGTGACCAGGCCGATCGGAACGTTGAGCCAGAAGATGAACTGCCATGACGCGCCCTGGGTCACCGCGCCGCCCAGCAGCGGGCCGAGCGCGACGGCCAGGCCGCTCGTCGCTCCCCACACGCCCAGGGCCGCGCCGCGGCGCGCCGGCGCGACCGCGCTGGTCAGCAGGGTCAGCGACAGTGGCAGCACGGCCGCGCCGCCGACGCCTTGTAGGGCACGCGCCGCGACCAGCGCTCCGGCGTTGGGGGCCAGGGCGGCCGCGGCGCTGGCTACGGTGAACACCGCCATCCCGGCGATGAACACCCGCCGGCGACCCAGCCGGTCACCCAGCGCCGCGGCCGGCAGCAGCAGAACCGCGAAGGTCAGCGTGTAGGCGTTCACCGTCCACTCCAGCTGGGCCAGGCTGGCGTGCAGGTGCTCTCGGATCGACGGCAGCGCCATGGTCACTACCAGGTTGTCCAGCGCGACCATGAACGCCGCCACGGACGTCACGACGAAGGTCCAGCGTACAGACGGGTTTCGGTACATGTCAGCCTCTCCAGTGATGCATTGTGATTGGTCACTAACAACTTTGAACAGTTAGCTTGGCCGTACATCCGGTCGGCCATCGGGTCAGGCGGGCTCGACGACGGCGGCCAGGGCCGCGCCGGCGGGCTGGTCGTCATCAATCAGCAGTTGCATCAGGACGGGTTCGGCCAGGAAGCGCCGGGTGAGCGAATCATTCTCGTCGGCCTCGCCGGGGATGCCGAGTGCGCCCATCAGATTGCAGAGCATGCCGTGGGCGATGAACGCCTGAGCTAGCGGCTCGCTCATGCCGCTGATCGTGATCACGGTTTCCCACAACCGACCGAACTCGCGGCGGGTGAGGGCCCGGACCTCGGCGTCCTGCGCACTGCTGGCGTACGCCTGCAGCTGCATGCGCAGAAACGTTGGGTTCTGCCCGAGCAGTTCCAGGTACGCCTCGCCCATCGCGTGCTTGGCCTCGACCCCTGTGTGGCCCTGGGCGGCGCGGCGGAAGACGTCGACAACCTCGTCAAAAGTGCGTTCCACAGCCGCGAGAAACAGCGCCTTCTTGCCGGGGTACAGGCGGAACAGGTAAGGCTGGCTGATGCCGGCGCGGCGCGCGATCGACTCGGTCGACGTGCCCTCCAGACCGCCGCGCGCGAACTCGACCAGAGCTGCCGCCAGGACGTCCTTCTTGCGTTCCTCGGCGCTACCTCGAACTCCACGCGGTGCCATGCGATAGTTGTAAGTGATTACTCACCACCATGTCAACAGGCTGCCGCGAACGAATCTGCGTACGCCGACCGCGCGGCGCAGGCCGTGCTGAGCAGGGCGGGGACGTGCGCTGTCGTACGTGCCAATGGTGGGTGCTGACCTGACGCCGGCCCGCTGGTGCGTCAGCCGTCCGGGGAGGCTTCGGTTGGCGTTGACCGTGGGTGCGGGTCGCCGTCGCCGTCGGCGGCGGGTTGGCCGGGTGCCGGGTTGAAGGCGACGTCGATTTTCTGGAAACCTTTGCTGCGTTCGGCTTGGGCTTGTTCGGTGTAGGCGCGGTGGTCTCCGCTGGTGAGCTCGACTCGGTCGGTGAACGGGGTGAGCAGAGCCCTGGGGTAGAGCCGGTCCAGGCGTACGACGTTGGCCTGGACGCAGAGCACGAGCGCGACCGCGGCCAGGTACAGAAAGCCGATCAGCCCGAGTACCAGGGCGAACACGCCGTTGGTGGCGCTGGAGCTTTTCACGATGTGCCCGACGTAGCTGGCGCCGGAGGACTGCAGCAGCTGCCAGATGACCGCGGCCGCTACCGCCCCGGGCGCGACCTGACGGGCGGTCAACTCCCGGGTGGTGGCTTCCCGGAACACGAACACGAACACCACGGCATTGACCAGCACCGAGGCGATGAGCACCGCTGTACGCACCAGCACCCCGAACGGCCCAGCCCCGCCCCCGATGGCGGACAGCACCGTGGTCGCGAGCAGCGCCAGGCCGGCGGTCAGCAGCAGCACGATGCCGCGGCCCCGGGCCTTGAGCGGGTTCGGTCGGCTGTTGCGCGGCACGCGCCAGGCGGTGTTCATCGCGTTCTGCACCGCCTGGGCCACCCCGAGGCTGCCGTAGAGCGCACCGAGGCCGCCGATCAGCAGCCCGCTGATCCCACCGCTGATCTGCTTTGGCTGGCTCAGTTCCGGTCCGATGAATTTGAACTGGCTCAGCGCCGAGTGCAGGACCTGTTGCTGGGCCTGCGGGTGGCCGGCGAGGACCAGGCCCAGGACGGTGGACAGCAGCAGGAGCAGCGGCAGCAGCGACAGCAACCCGTAGTAGGCGATCAGGGCGGCGAGGTACCCGCCCTGATCGTCGATGTGCTTGTAGAGCACCGCGAGCGGAAACCCCGCCCACGGATGCTTGCGCTGGTAGTTGTCCAATCTGGAGATCACTGTCACCCCAGCACTGTGCTCCGACCCGGCTGCAACCAATCACAGCAACCGGCGCCGGCGTCCGGTCCGGGTGGTGCTCGCACACGCGACCCGTGGCTGACCCGTAGGCGGGAGCACTCACGGTCAGCGGCGCCACACTCGTCGCGGAGCTCTCCTGGCCGTGACCTCCCGGTGCAGCCGCGGGCTCGAATCGCCGGAGAGGTGTGCGGTGCTTCAGTCGGTGCGGGAGAACAGCCAGGCCGCAACGGCGAGCAGCAGCGCGCCCGTGCCCACGATGACCGCGACGTCGACCTGGACCGGGACGAGCTGGTTGTTCCAGTGCAGTGCTGTGGCTGCGCGACTGTCGCCCGTGTAGTGCAGGACCAGCCGGCGCAGGGCGTCCACGCCGTACGACAGGGGGTTGGCGAGGGTGAGGGCCCGCAGCCAGCCGGGTAGCGCGGGGTTCAGCGGAAAAAAGGCGCCGGACAGGAACATGAGCGGCGTGAGCAGCAGCTGCACGCGTGGCATCACGGTCTGGATCTGCTGCACCCGTACGGCGAGCACCAAACCCAATGCGGTGATGGCGAACGCGACGAGGAACAGCAGGGCAACGGCGCCGAGCAGCATCGGCGGCGAGTAGGGCACGCCGACCAGTCCGGCAAGCGCCAGCAGCACCAGCGACTGCAGCGTCGCGACCGTGGCCCCGCCGAGGCACTTGCCGAGCACGATGCTGGTGCGGCTGATCGGAGCGACGAGCATCTCCCGCAGGAACCCCAGCTCGCGGTCCCAGACGATGGAGATGGCGGAGAAGACGGCGGTGAACATGACGGAGGTGACCAGCACGCCGGGGAACAGGAACGTCGAGTAGTCCGCCCCGCCGAAGGTGTCGCTGCCGATGCTGGAGCCGAGGCCTTTGCCGAGCACGAACAGGAACAGCAGCGGCTGGACGAACGAGGAGACGATGCGGCTGCGGTCGGTGCGGAAGCGAATGAGGTCGCGCTGCCACACGACCCGCGCTGCCCGAGCCTCATGGGCGAGACCAGCGCCGGAAGCGCTGACCGGAGCGACCTCGGGAACTCTCGTGCCGGTGGTGGTCATCGGCCCCTCCGAGAACCAGGGGTGGCGGTCTGACGGTCGGCGAGCCGGCTACCGGTGTAGGCGAGGAAGACGTCGTCCAGCGTGGGCCGGGTAACGCTCACCGAGCGCACCGTCAGGCCCAGCTCGAACAGCCGCGGTACGAACTGCTCGCCGTCGGGCACCAGGACGGTGAGCGCGCCGGACTCCTGCAGCACCTCGACTCCGAGCTGGGTTCGGATCAACACGTGCGCCTCGGCGTCGTCGGCCGTCTGCAGGCGTACGCGATCGTGCCCGACGGTCGACTTGAGGGTCGCCGGGCTGTCCAGCGCGCCGATCTGCCCTGCGTCGATGATCGCGATCCGGTCGCAGCGCTCGGCCTCGTCCATGTAGTGCGTGGTGAGGAACACGGTGATGTCCTCCTCCTTGCGCAGTTGGTCGACATAGCTCCAGAGGCCGGCCCGCGACTCGGGGTCCAAGCCGAGAGTGGGCTCGTCCAGGAACAGCACGCGTGGGCTGTGCAGCAGGCCCCGCGCGATCTCCAGACGGCGCTTCATGCCGCCGGAGAACGTGCGGACCAGCGAACCGCGGCGATCGCTCAGCCCTACCAGCTCAAGGACGATGTCGGCGCGGGGGCCGACGGTGGCGCGTGGCATGCCGTAGATGTCGGCGTGGAAGCGCAGGTTCTGCTCGGCGGTGAGGTGGTCATCGAGGGTCGTCTCCTGGAACACCAGGCCGATGTGCCGGCGTACCTGTGTCCGTTCCCGGACCACATCGAACCCGGCCACCCGGGCCGTGCCGGCGGTGGCCGCAGCAGCGTGCACAGCATTTTGATCGTCGTCGACTTGCCTGCGCCATTGGGGCCCAGGAAGCCGAACAGCTCGCCGGTGGCAACCGTGAGGTCGATGCCGCGCACCGGCTCGACGTGCTCGTAGCTCTTGACGAGGCCGGCGGCCTCGATGGCTGCGGGGGGCGTCGTCGCCTTCCTCGGACCGCTCTCGAACAGTGTTAGGGACATGCTCGGAGCATCCCCTCACACCGTTAGGGTGTCAAGTGTGGCCCTGACGCAGAGTGAGATCGTCCGGACGGCGGTCCGAATGGTCGACGAAGTCGGGCTGGACCGGATGAGCCTGCGCGCGCTGGCCACCCGGCTGGGCATCAGCGCGCCGACGCTGTACTGGCACGTGCGCGACAAGCGTCACCTGTTGGACCTGGTTGCCGAGCAGGTGATGGCGGACCTGGTCCCGTCGCAACGTCGGGTGCCCCGCCCCGGCGAACCGTTGGAGGCCTGGCTGACCGAGTGGGCGCATCAGCAGCGGGCGGCGATGCTCGCCCACCGCGACAGCGCCCGGGTCGTAGCCGGCAACCGGCCCACTGAGGGCGCGCTCGACGGCATCGAGCAGACCCTCGGCGTCCTGGTCGACGCGGGCCTCGAGCCTGGCGAGGCCGTACGGGTGCTCACCGCGATCGGGTCGTTCGTCATCGGTGACACCCTCGAAACACAGGCCTCCGCGGAACGGTCACCAGATGGCGACAAGGCACGCAGCGCCAGCTGGATGGACCGATACCCGCTGCTCGCCCGCGCGGCCCAATCCCTCGGCGCCGACGACGACCGGTTCGCCGAGGGGCTGGCGCTGCTCATGGACGGGCTGCGCGCGCGCATCGAGCAGCGCCAGCCCGCATGTCGGGGTTCAGGTAAGGGTGCGCAGTAGTCGCGCTGGGGAGTTGAGGCGGTAGCGCCTGAGCGTCCGCGAGAGCTTGTTGGCGGCATCAGCCGCGTGGCGGCACGTGCAGACCAGAGGCCGGGCAGCCGTGACAGACTCGCGTCCACCGACTGCCCCTCCGACACGCGTCCGTACGGCAGGATCCAGGCTTAACGCTGTGCAGGCAGGCGAGCACGATTCGCCTCCCAGGAGGGTTGTTGTGCCCGCGTTGCTCCGTCCTGGTCCCCGTGCCGGCGCGGTACGTAGGACCATTGCTGGCGCGAGCGGTTGGGACGTCGTGCCGGTGGTCGCGATCGGCGTGCAGGCAGCGGCGTTGACCGCTTGGCCGCGGGTCGTCACGATCGACGGACCGGCCCATCTGGCGGGCGCCGCAGCGTTGCTGCACTCCGGCGATCCCTCCCAGGCGCTCTACCAGGTGTCACTGTTCCCCTTACCCAACGTGCTGGGCACCTTGCTGTTGGCGGCGCTGCTCGCGGTGCTCGGGCCAGACGGCGCAGAGCGGGCGTTGGTGCTCGCCTACGCGGTCGGGTTGCCGCTGGCGATGCGCTACGCCCTGCGTGGGGTAGAGCCCAGAGCCGGGTGGTTGGCCGTGGCGGCGGTCCCCTTCGTCGGCGGCTACCTCTACGCCTACGGCTTTTATGACTTCTGCCTGGCGTTGGTCGGCATGCTCCTGGTGGCCGGGCTGGCCCTGCGCCAGCGCTCGGGCTGGTCAACGGCCTCGACGGCCGGCCTCGCGGTGCTGCTGTTGCTGACCTGGGCCGCACATCTGCTGCCCCTGGTGGTCGCGGGCCTGCTGGTCGGTGTCTTGGCGCTCTGCCGGGTCCAGCTGGCGCGCCGTCACGGTCTGCGGGCAGCTCTGGTGGACCACCTCCTTCCACCGGTACTGGCCGGCCTGCCGGTCCTGGCCTTGACGGTGGCCTTCACGTTGTCCTCAGCGGCCCGGCGGGGCGCGCCGGTACGCAACGCCTCGCCAGGATCGCTGCTGGTCGGGCTCGTGGACCTCGGTCGCCCCCTGGTGGTGTGGACGACCTGGGAGTACGTCGGCAGCACGCTGGTAGCCCTCGGGCTCGTAACCTTGGCCTGGCTGGGGCGTAGACAGCACCTGCGCAGCCCGGAGCGTTCCGCTCTGGCCGTGACCGGCGTACTGATAGCCGCTTGGTACGTGGCTTCCCCCGACCGGTACGGGCCGGCGTACGGCTTCCTGAACGACCGGCTGTCCCTGTTCCCACCGCTGCTGCTGGCGCTCTGGGCGGCGTTCCCGGCCCCCTCCCGCCGGGCTGGGCGGGTCGCCGTCGCAGTCCTGCTCCTGGGCGCCTCAACCTTGGTCGGGCTGCGGCTTCCTACCGAGGTTCGCTACCAGCGGGACGTCGCGGAAATGCTGTCGGTCGCGCCGCAGATCCCGCGCGGCACAACTCTGGTTGCGCTGCGTTTGTGGCGGGACGCTCCGGTAGGCCCAGACGCCCGCAACCGCGCGCGTGACCCGCTGACCCATGAGGCCGGTCGGATCGCGGTGCTCAGGGGCGGTGTGGACGTGGGCGACTACCAGGCCGTGACCAACTACTTCCCGACGCGGTTCCGGGCCGCTACCGACCCGCGGCGGGCCATCGACCCCGATCTGCAAGGACTGGAACTCGTGCCTCCGCGAGTCGACCTCACCCACGGCCCGCAGATCGTGTTGCTGATCGGACGCGCGCGCGCCGCACGATCGGTGCTGGCCCGGCCCGAAGCGGCGCGGCTGCTCGACCAGCTCAACAACTCCTATCAGCTCACCGCCACCTCCAAGCGCAGCCGACTTGTCGAGGTATGGACCAGCCGCCGCCGGATGGACCGCATTCGGCGCTAGCGTTGACCGTCATGGGGACTGTGCTGGTGGGCTTCGCGATTGCGACGACGTTGCTGATCCTGGCGCCGGGTCCGGACAATCTGCTGGTCATGCGCAACACCCTGCGTGGTGGTCGCCGGACCGGGCTGAGCACCGCCGCCGGCACCGTGACCGGCCTGCTGATCTGGGCGGTGGCTGCCGCCTTGGGCTTGTCGGCCCTGCTGCAGGCCAGCCGCACCGGATACGACGTCCTCCGTTTCGTGGGTGCGGGCTACCTGATCTGGCTCGGCGTCACCAGCCTCGGTTTCCTCCGCCGCCGTCCCGGCCTCGGGCTGAGGTCAACTGCGCCGTCCGCGCCGGCCGTGTCCGTACGGGGGGCCTATCTCAACGGTGTCCTGACCAACCTGTTCAACCCCAAGATCGGCGTGTTCTTCATCGCCCTCCTACCCGGCTTCATCCCCGCCGGGCAGTCCACCGGGAGTTTCTCGCTCGCCCTGGGACTGTGGTTTGTCGTCGAAACCGGTCTCTGGCTTTGCGCGGTGGTGTGGATGGTGTCGCGCGGGGTCGGGTGGTTGCGCCGCTCGTCGGTACAACGCTGGATCGAACGAGCCACCCGCGTGGTGCTCATCGGGCTCGGCGTCAGGCTGGCCACCGAAGCCCGCTGACCAGACCAACAGCAGTGCAGAACCCCACGGCGCCCGCAGCGGCGGTCCGCACCCCTGGTTCGGTCATGGCAGCAGTCTCCCCGAGGTGCGCCGGTCCGCAGCTTTAGGGTGAGTGAGGTGATGGAGCTCCCGGATCAGGTTCGGGCCGCGTGCGCTCAGGTCGCCGCCCGCGCCCGCTACGTCCGTATCGACGCCGATCGTGTTGCTTCCTACGCTTCCGGGTTTCCAGCAGTTGCGGACGTGCCGGGTCTGGATCCGGCGGCCCACTACCTCGACGGCCCGACCGAAGCGGTGATCGCCTTCGTGCTGTGCATCGACGCGATCAACTTCGGCTCGGGTTGGTGGCCGACAGTACGCAAGCGTCCGGGCCGCTCCGGCTACTTGACGATGGCCAGCGGCCTGGCCGACCATTTTCGCGCGCACGGTCCGTGGACGGCAGACCAACTCACCCACCTTGCGGCCAAGGACATTGCTGAGGTCGTCGGGCAGGACCCCAGCCACGAGTTGATGCCGCTGTTCGCGGCGGCGCTACGTGACCTTGGCGCCCACGTCGGCTCCGACGCGGATGGTCGGTTCGGGCAACTCCTCCAGCAGGCCGGCGGATCCGCGATCGCCCTGGCTACCCGGCTCTCGGACTGGGACTGCTTCGCCGACACCTCCCCGTACGACGAACTGCGGGTGCCGTTCTTCAAGCGCGCGCAGCTCACCTGCGCCGACCTTCAGGCGGCCGGGGTCGCGAACTTTGCCGACCTGAGCCGATTGACTGCCTTCGCCGACAACCTCGTGCCCCACGTCCTCGCCCTCGACGGCGTTCTGCTCCTGGAGGCAGATCTCGCCGCCCGGATCGAGGCCGGCGAGCTGCTCGTGCGCGACTCTCCGGAGGAGGTCGAGCTCCGGGCCTGCGCGCTGCACGCCGTCGAGCTGCTCGCCGCGGCCGGGCAGCATCGGTTGTCCCCTGCCGAGATCGACATGGTCCTGTGGACCCGAGGCCAAGAGCCGCGCTCGAAGGCGCGCCCGCGCCCCCGTACGCGCAGCACCGCCGACTGAGCGTTCTCGCACCGCGTGCATCGAAGATCGGTAAGCGACACCGCGGATCCGTCGGTCGGTCAAGATGGCGGTATGCCAGATCCTTCCAACGGTCCAATTCCTCGACCGGAGGGGAGCCGTGGCCGGTGGACATCGTTCGTCGCCGCTGTGGTCGCTTCCGGTCGAACCTCCCGTGCTCTGTGCGAGCAGACCAATCCCGCTCATCGCGTTCGCGTCGAGCACGACAACCACACCCTGCTTGTGCACATCAGCGACGAAGACGGCCACGGTTGGACCACGGTCGCGATCGACCGCGTTAGCCGGGTCTGGTCAGTAGCCCAACGGGACAGCCAGGTCGAAGCGGCGACCCACGCCTTCGACGCCCTCTACGGGCGTGAGGCAGACATCTCGAGCGAACTCGCCGTGCCTGGTGCGGGCGGCACCCTTCGTCGGTGACCCGGTGGATCACCGACCGGACAACGACCGCGCCATCACCAGCAACGACCAGCATGCCATTCGGACGAGCTGGGTCACCTACGACATGCCCCCCGGCGACTATTCGGGGGTACATACAAGCGGGCAACCCGAGCAGCAATGACCGAACGTTCACGCCCCAGAACCGCCCTGGCTGAATGGCTCGATGCCCACGCGGACGAGATCAGTGGTCATGGTTGGCTCCTCTGTCGCACCAGTGCGGTCGGTACACATCGCGCGGCTGCCCACCCGCGTGACCGTGACCGAGTGGTTGGCCTCGTTGATCTCGTAGAACACGCGGTAGCCGCCTCGGGGAGCGCTGCGTAGGCCGGTGAAGTCATCACGCAAGGCTTTGCCGACCCGGTGCGGGTTCTCGGCGAGCGGGCCGTAGAGGAACTCAATGATGGCGGGGACCACTCTGGGCGGCAGTTGATCCGGGGCGCAGATAGCGGCCGAGGAGAGCAGACCGCCCAGCTCACCTGGTGGTCCCAACGCCATACCGCGCCGCACCGCCGTTTCGTCATAAACCTGCGCCGACCCCGTTGCCACCACTCTGGCGACTGTCTACGGTCGCTGGTGTGACGATCTCGACCGAGAAGACCGCTGACCTGCTGCAGGCCGTGCTCACCGACCTGGCCACGGTTGTCAGCGGTATCCGCCCCGATCAGAAGCACCTCCCGACGCCGTGCACCGACTTGGATGTCGAGCAGCTTCATGACCACGTGCTTGGCTGGCTGGCCACGTTCGCGGCTGGGTTCACCGACCCTGACGGGCAGGCACCTGGGTCAGACGTCGAGGACCACCGGGCGCCGTCCGATGCTGCGCGCGAGGTGCGCGCCGCAGCCGATCAGCTGGTGCGGGCCGTGCGTGCTGGCGCTGCTGAGCGTCCTCTGCGCCTGGGAGAGAGCGCAATGCCAGGCGATCTCGCACTGGGCATGATCCTCTGGGAGTATCAGGTGCACGGCTGGGACCTTGCCGTCGCCACGGGCCAGCCGTGGACACCGCCGGCCCAGGCCGCGGAGGCGTCTCTAGACTTCGCTCCCAGCATGCTGACCAAGGACTACCAGGGCGAGGGCAAGACCTTCGGGCCACCTGTCGACGTGGATGCCCACGCTCCTGCGCTGGACCGGCTGATTGGCCTGTCCGGACGTGACCCGCGCTGGTCCGGCTGAACACGGGTACCAGGTCGAGCAGCAGCAATTACGTTGCCGCCGTACTCCGTTACCCGGCGTACACGGCAGTGATGATCTCTTCGAGCACGGGGACGACGGATGCCGCGACCGGGTGGGGGTCCTTGAGCAGCCAGTCGATGAGCAGTTCGTTGATCGCGCCGACCAGGCCGACCGAGATCTGGCCGAACGGCCGGGGTCTTGCCAGGCCGGCTGCGGCCAGCCGGAGGTGACCCTGCACGATCACGTCGGCGAAGCCGCCGATGACGACCCGCCGGTGCGCGTCCAGGACCGGGCTGACCCCCACAATCTCGAGCAGGACGACGCGGGCCCGGCGCGGGCCGTCGGTCAGTGCGGCACCGCCGAGCGCACGCCGGAGGAGACCTGACCGGTCACGGTGAGGGCGGCGGCCGCTTGGGCCTGTGCGATCGCGCGCACCGTCTCGCCCACGAGCTCGTCGTAGAGGTCGGCCAGCAGCTGCTCGCGACCGGGGTAGAGGTCGTAGAAGTGCCGCGGCGACACGTTGCCGGCTGCGCACAGAGCGGTTAGCGACGTCGCGGCGTACCCGATCGTCCCGAACAGCTCCAGGCCCGCGTCGAGCAACCGCCGCCGCCGGCCCGTGCGCCGTTCGTCCGGTGATTGCCCGCGCCAGGGACGACCGAGGTCGGCGTCGGGGATCGGCAGTCAGCGGTCCCGCGCGATCGCGCTCCTGCGGCGTCGGCAATAGGCAACCCCGAGGACACCGAGGACCGCGCCGTAGGCGCACATCTCCAGCCACCAGGTGTGTACGCCGGCGCCGCTGAGGCGGGCGACGCCGAGCACGACCAGGGCGACCAGCCACATCAGCGCGCCGACCGCGACGAGGCGTACGTCATCGGTCTCGAGCGGCTCCGGGTCTGGGCGGCGGTCAGCGGCCATGCACACACGCTAGCCCCGGAACACGCCGGCGGAGCACGCCGGCGCCGGAACGTCACGGCAACACGCCTCTGGCACCCTGTCGCGCATGACGACCCTGGAGAACGCGCCCAGCCGCCCCGCCACGGGAGCGCTCGACCGCTACTTCCGGCTCAGCGAGCGTGGTTCGACGGTGCAGCGGGAGGTGCGGGGCGGCTTCGCGACGTTCTTCACGATGGCCTACATCGTCGTGCTGAACCCGATCATCCTGGGCAGCGCCAAGGACATGCACGGGCACATGCTGTCCGTGGCGCAGCTGACGACCTCCACGGCCCTGGTCGCGGCGGTCATGACCGCGCTGATGGGCATCGTCGGCAACCTGCCGCTGGCCATCGCCACCGGACTGGGCCTGAACTCCTTGGTCGCCTTCACCCTCGCGCCGACCATGACCTGGCCCGACGCGATGGGACTGGTCGTGATCGAAGGCCTCGGCATCGTGCTGCTGGTCCTCACCGGCCTGCGGCAGACGATTCTGGACGCGATCCCGTTCGCTCTCAAGCAGGCGATCAGCGTCGGCATCGGACTGTTCATCGCCTTCATCGGCCTGGTCGACGCCGGCTTCGTGAGCCGTACGGCGGTGCCGCCCGTACCCGTGCAGCTCGGCTCCACGGGGCGACTGGACGGCTGGCCGATTGTGGTCTTCGCCTTCGGTCTGCTGCTGACCCTGGTCCTGTTGGTCCGCAAGGTGCGCGGCGCGATCCTCATCTCGATCATCGCCTCGACCGTCCTGGCGGTGATCGTGAACTCGCTGTTCACCGTCAAGATGTGGGGCCTGAACACCCCGAAGGTGCCGAGCAGCATCGTCGGCAAGCCCGACTTCGGACTGCTGGGGCACTTCTCGCTCGGCGGCGGCTTCGTGCACGCCGGTGCGGTGACCGCCGTGATCTTCGTGTTCACCCTGATCCTGTCGGACTTCTTCGACGCCATGGGCACGATCATCGGGATCAGCAACGAGGCCGGGCTCCTCGACGAGCAGGGGCGGCTGCCCAGCATCGGCAAGGTGCTGCTGGTCGACGGCGTCGCGGCCGTGGCGGGCGGCGCCGCCTCGGCGTCGTCCAACACCTGCTTCATCGAGTCGGCCTCCGGGGTGGGCGAGGGGGCCCGCACCGGACTGGCGAACCTGGTGACCGCGGCGATGTTCGTCGTCGCGCTGTTTCTCACGCCGTTGACGACCATCGTGCCGTCGGAGGCCGCGACCCCGGCCCTGGTCGCGGTGGGCTTCCTGCTGCTCACCCAGGTCAAGAACATCCCGTGGGACGACTGGGAGATCGCCATCCCGGCGTTCCTCACGATCATCCTGATGCCGTTCACCTACTCGATCACCAACGGCATCGGCGCCGGGTTCATCGCCTACGTCGTCATCAAGCTCGCCAAGGGCAAGGGCCGCGACGTAGGCGTACTGCTCTCGATCATCGCCGTGCTGTTCGCCGTCTACTTCGCCATCGACCCGATCCAGCGCGCGCTGGCCTGAGCTACCAGCGGCTCCTGCGATTGTCGTTAGCGAAGGCAATGACCTATGCTAATGACATGCCCCTCGCCGCTGACACCGCCCTCGCCAGCGACCTACGGATGTCGGTCATGCGGCTGGCCCGCCGCCTGCGCGCCGAACGCACCGACTCCTCGATGTCGATCAGCCAGCTGGCGGCACTGGCCACGCTGGACCGGCACGGCCCGCTGACCCCGGGCGAGCTGGCCGCGCACGAGCGGGTGCAGCCGCCGTCCATGACGCGCATCGTGGCCTCGCTCGAGGCGGCGGAGCTGCTGACGCGTACCGACCACCCGACCGACCGCCGGCAGGTCCTGCTGGCACCGAGTCGGGCCGGCAAGGACCTGCTGCGCGAGGACCGGCGGCGCCGGGACGCCTGGCTCGCCAAGCGGCTGCGCGACCTGGACGCCGCGGAGCTGGCGGTGCTGCGGGAGGCGGCGGCGGTGCTCGAACGGCTGGCCGGAGCATGATCTCGGGCACCTTCCGCTCCCTGCGGGCGCGCAACTACCGGCTGTTCGCTGCCGGTCAGGTGGTGTCGCTGTCGGGCACCTGGGCGCAGCGCGTCGCCCAGGACTGGCTGGTGCTGGAGCTCTCTCCGAATCCCGGTCTGGCACTGGGGATCACGACCGGTCTGCAGTTCCTGCCCGTCCTGCTGTTCGGCCTGTACGGCGGCGTGCTCGCCGACCGCTACGACAAGCGGCGGATGCTCATTGGTGCGCAGATCGCCATGGGCGTGCTCGCCCTCGTGCTGGGCCTGCTGGACCTGACCCACGTGGTGGTGCTGTGGCACGTCTACGTGCTGGCGTTCATGCTCGGGCTCGCCAGTGTGGTGGACACCCCTGTGCGGCAGTCGTTCGTGTCCGAGATCGTGGGCGCGCAGGACATGCCGAACGCGGTGAGCCTGAACAGCGCGACCTTCAACTCGGCCCGCATCGTCGGACCGGCGATCGCCGGCGTCGCCATCAGCCAAGTCGGCACCGCTTACGTCTTCCTCGGCAACGCCGTCAGCTATGTCGCGGTGATCGGCGCACTGCTGGCTATGCGTGCGGCCGAGCTGTACCCGAGCACGCGGGTCGCCCGGCAGGCCGGCCAGCTGCGCGAGGGCCTGGCGTACGTCCGGCACCGGCCCGGCCTGCTCGTGCCCATCGTCTTAGTTTTCATGGTGGGCACCTTCGGGCTGAACTTCCAGATCACCTTGGCCCTGATCGCCAAGAAGACCTTCCACTCCGGCGCCGGGTCGTTCGGGCTGCTCACCTCGGCCCTCGCGGCCGGCTCGCTGCTCGGCGCGCTGCAGACCGCGCACCGCAGCGGGCCACCCAGTCGCCGGGTGCTGTTCGGCGCCGCCTTCGTCTTCGGGCTGCTCGAGGTGGCGGTTGGGTTCGCCCCGTCGTACGGCGTGACAGTGGCCCTGCTCGTACCGACGGGTGCGGCCGTGCTGACCTTCACCACGACGGCGAACTCGCTGGTCCAGCTCGGCTGCAGCTCCCAGGTTCGCGGTCGGGTGATGGCGCTGTACATCCTGGTCTTCCTGGGCGGCACACCGATCGGGGCGCCGGTGATCGGCGCCTTAGCCGAGGCCTACGGCCCACGCTCCAGCCTGTGGGTCGGCGGCGTCGTGTGCGCTCTGTCGGCTGTGGCCGGTGCCCTGTGGCTGCGAGCCAGGACGCGCCAGGTCCTGGAGCCGGCCACCGGAGCCCGTACCCCGGTGGCCAGCAGCGCCTGACCGGCTACCAGGCGTAGGCCTCGGGCGCGGTGCCGCCTGGTCCCGGGAAGATTGCGTCGAGCCGGGCCAGCGCCGCGTCGTCCAGCGCCAGCTCGACGGCGCGCAGGGCCCCGGAGAGCTGGTCCATCGTGCGCGGCCCGATGATCGGCGCGGTCACGACGCTCTGGTGCAGCAGCCAGGCCAGCCCGACGTTCGCCGGGTCCTCGCCGAGCTCGTCGCAGAACGCCTCGTAGGCCGTGACGGCCTCGAGGTTGTCGGCGAGCACCTTCTGGGTCCGCTCGTTGACCGAACGGCCCTCCTTGGCCTTGCGCAGGATTCCGCTCAGCACCCCCTGCTGCAGCGGGGACCAGGGAATGAGCCCTAGGCCGTACTGCTCGCAAGCCGGGACGACCTCGAGCTCGACCGTACGCGCCATCAGGTTGTACAGGCTCTGCTCGCTCGACAGCCCGAAGGAGTGCCTGCGGGCGGCCTGCTCGTTGGCCTGCGCGATGCCCCAGCCCGGGAAGTTGCTGCTCCCGACGTAGAGGATCTTGCCCTGCTGCTTGAGGACGTCGAAGGCCTCCCACAACTCGTCCCACGGAGCGTCCCTGTCGATGTGGTGCATCTGGTAGACGTCGAGGTAGTCGGTCTGCAGGCGCTTCAGGGAGGCGTCGCACTGCTGGCGGATCGCCAGCGCCGACAGCTTGGTCTGGTTGGGCCAGTCGCCCATCCCGCCGTAGAGCTTGGTGGCCAGCACGGTCTTCTCGCGCCGGCCGCCGCCTTGGGCGAACCAGCTGCCGATGATCTGCTCGGTCCAGCCCTCGCCGGTCTTCCAGCCGTAGACGTTGGCGGTGTCGAAGAAGTTGATGCCTGCTTCGTGCGCGGCATCCATCACGGCATGGCTATCGGGCTCGCTGGTCTGGGGTCCGAAGTTCATCGTGCCGAGGCACAGGCGGGAGACGGTCAGGCCGGAGCGGCCGAGGTGGGTGTAGTCCATACCTGTTCTCTATCCCGTTGTCAGCGCGCGCACCACTTCGGCGTACGCCGTCTCGGCCAGCGCGCGCATCTCGTCGTCGGTCCGGTCCTGGATCGGGTGCGCGACGAGCACGTGGGCGGCCGGGAAGCCCAACGCCTTGGACTGGGCCCGGGCGGCCGAGGCGAACTCCGAGGAGGCCAGGAACAGCCCGATCAGCCCGCGGCCCTCGAGGTCGGCGATGTCGTGCACACTGCACGACGTGCACGAGCCTCAATCGGCGAGCGCCTCGATCACGACCTCGCAGTGGGTGGCGATCTCGTGCCGCAGGTCGACCGGCGCCGGCTTGGCGAACGTCGGCTTGCGATAGCGCCTGGTCTGCACGCCGTCGCCTTGCAGCAGCTGCTCGAGCCGGTCGAGGAAGACCTCCCCGCAGGGCTTGGAGATGTCCAGCAGGCCGACGGTGAGGCCGGCCAGCGAGGCGGGTCGACGGTTGACCTGCCGGGCTGCGGGCGAGCGCTCGGCGGTGGGGTCGAGCAGGACGTTCATCAAATCTCCTTCGTGAAGGGCTCGGAACCGGACTGGCCGCTGGCCCAGCCGCCGATCACGGCGGAGAACATCCCCGCCGTGCCCCCGGCGTGCACGACCAGCAGGCCTCCGGGGCGGAACTTCGGCAGCGGGGTGAGGTCCAGACCGGGCGGCATGCCCTCGTCGATGCCGGCGGCGCCGCGGCGCAGGTCCTCGGGGGAGAGCTGGAGCAGCGGCTCGAGCTCGGCCATCAGCCGGGCCCGGTCCCAGCCGGCGTCGCGCAGCACCCGGCCGTGCTCGGGGCAGACGACCAGCATGGCGTCGAAGGCGAGGGCGAGCTTGGGGTGCGCGACCGCCCGCAGGGCGAGGGCGAAGGTGCGTACCAGTGACTGCGGGGTCCGGGAGCGCTGGTCGACGACGGGGCTGACGCCGGCGCCGGCGAACAGGGTCACCGCGCTGGATCCAGGGTCCGCGCCCCGGCTGACGTGCAGCGGGTCGAACGGCGAGCCGTCCTCGGCCTCGGCGAAGCAGAACGTGTACTTGCCGGGGTTGCCCAGGGCGGCCCGGTCGATCTCACCGGGACGGCCGCCGCCGACGTTGCGGATGACCAGCTGCAGGGCGCGGCCGATCGTCGCGTTGGCGCGGTTGCCCTGACCGAGGGCGTTGCCCCCGCTGTTCATCCCGATCGCGCGCGCCAGCGGTCCGTTGACCACGACCACGGGCGAGGAGAAGTACGTCGTCGCCAGCAGCCCGTGCGCGTTGAAGGCGTCGGTGCAGGCGGCCTCGACGGCGGTCAGCACCACCGGCAGGTACTCGGGCAGGCAGCCAGCGAGAACGGCGTTGACAGCGACCTTCTCGACCGTGCACTCCACGAGATCGGGCGGTACGACGGCCACCACCTCGGCGGGGCCGCGGCTGGTGCCGGCGAGCATCCGCAGCACCCGCGCCTCGGTCGGCGGTACGACCGGCAGGCCATCGGTCCACCCCCTGCTGTACGCCGCCTCGACCTCGTCCTCGAGGTCGGCGAGCTCGACCTGGCGGGACGCGAGGACCCGGCCGCCGTACCGTCGCTCGAGGTCCTGCTCGATGCCCCACTCGACGCTCCTGGACCCGCAGCCGGGGCGGTGCTCGGGCAGGTCAAGGCCGAGCCCGGCGATGCCGGTGAGCATCTCCCAGGTCGGCCGGAGCCAGCCCTCGGTGCGCTCCACCTCCACGCCGCCCTCGACCTTGACCAAGGTGGGGACCGTGTGGACCTGCAGGCGCCAGCTCAGCTCGAGCGAAGTGTCGTCGAGCCGGCTCACGTGCTCCGGCCAGTCCGGGTCGTCTTGGGTGACGACGGTCAGCGCGGTCGCCGCGGCCAGCTGCTCGAGCACCGGGACGACGGCCACGCACGTCGGGCAGTCGCGCTTGACCACCACCATGAGCCCGTCGGGGAGCTGCATGCCGCCGACGCTAGCCTGCTTCGGGGCGTACGGCCGATACCGGGAGGCGCGGGGCTCGGAAGTCCCTGGGTCTGCGGCGGTGCTGCTGACCGCGGCGATGCTCCAGGTCAGCGTGCCGTCGGGCTCGAGCATGACCGAGAAGCTGGTGTCCTTGGCCCGGTGGCGGGGACGGTTACCGGTCCGCCGTCAGCCGATTGGGTCATGGGCCGACTGGGAGTTGGGCTGTGCCGCTTGCTTCGGCACGGTTGACTGGCCTGATGCCGGCCTGTGGGTGGTCGGGAGGAGACGCTGGTGCGAATTCTTGTGCTTGGAGCCGGGGTGATCGGCAGCGTCTACGCGAGCAAGCTGCTGCACGCGGGGCATGACGTGGTCATCCTTGCGCGCGGTCCACGTCTGGCGGACCTGCAGCTGCACGGGCTCATGTTGACGGATGCAGAGTCTGGGACCCGGACGGCGCAGCCGGTGGCGGTGGTCAGCGAGCCTTCTCCGGAAGATCACTTCGACCTGGTGCTGGTGCCGGTCCGCGCCGAGCAACTCGAGGGCGCCCTCCCGGTCCTGACCGGCATGACGGACGGCTCGGACGTGCTCTTCTTCGGCAACACCGGGAACCGCGGAGCGGAGCTGGCGGCGGCCTTGGGCGACCGTGCACTGTTCGGCTTTCCCGCCGCCGGCGGCACGCGGGACGGCCCGACCATCAAGTATGTGCTGATCAAGCAGCAGAAAACGATGCTCGGCGAGCCGGACGGAACCACGACCCCCAGGATCCGACACCTGCAGCACGTACTCGATGGGGCCGGTTTTCCAACCCTGATCAGCGTCGACATCGGCGGCTGCTTGCTAGGGCACGCCGCATTCGTGGTGCCCATCGCGTTCGCCCTGTACCGGGTCGGCATCGACGCACGCAGGCTGGCCGCCGACCCAGCCACCATGCGGCTCATGGTGCTCGCCACCCGAGAGGCGTTCACCGCGCTGCACGCGGCCGGGAACGAGGAGATTCCCACGAACCTGCGCGCCCTCTATTGCCTGCCGACGGTTCTCGTCACCGCCTACTGGCGGCGGGTGCTCAACAGCCCCAGGGGAGAGCTGTGGTTCGGCGCACACAGCCGCGCCGCCCCCGAGGAGATGCATGCACTCGCCCGGGACCTGCAGAAGGCAATGCGCGACACCGGGCGTCGCACACCCAACCTCGAGCGGCTATTGGCCACCCCCGCGTGAAGCCGACACGGCATCCCGTGGGATCTGGGCGCCGAGGGCTGACACGTCGGTAGAGGCCATGTTGCGGTGCATGGCTGGTCCTGACACCCCTCACGCTGGACGGTGTCACAGTTCCTCGACGGTTACGGAGGTGCTGCGCCTTGCTGTCCCGTGCCCGATCGGTCCGTGGCGCACGCTAGCTGTCCGGGTCGGTGCCGAGTAGGTCGTCGATCCGGTCGCGCAGCCGTTGCTGAGCGTTGGGATCGTGTACGTCCCCGAGCAGCTCCGCCAGGGTCCGCAGCGCCAGCACGTTCACGTCGAAGTCGTGTTCGGCCTTGATGCGGTCCCGTTCAGCGGTCCGGTTCTGGCTGAGCAGGATCAGCGGCGCGGCGTAGGCGGCCTGGGTCGAGAACAGCAGGTTCAGCAGGATGAATGGGTAGGGGTCGAACTCCTGGCTGTGCAGGTAGTGCACTGCGGCGTAGCCGTTGTACCCCAGCCAGATGATGATCAGAAAGCTCTGGATGAGGATGAAGCCCCAGGACCCGAACACCGCGGTGACCTTGTCCGCGATGCGCGCGCCTACCGGCAGGTTGTCGTGGCGGACCTGGTTCGCCGGCGACCGGTGATGTAGGGGACGTCGTGCCTGCCGGCCACCCCGAGGTCGCTGCGCGGCCCGCCGGTCGGTGGTCATAGGTTCCTTTTGGTGAGTGTGAGCCGACCGGGTCGGCAGTCGGTCCGCGAAGGTCGAAGCGGCAGTTCGTGATCGCCGCCAAAGCATGGCAGTACAGCCGCGCGCCCGGAGCAGTAGAGTTCGTCAGCGCTGTCGGCACGCCCGCAGGCGCCGGGCTGCGCGTCCCAGCGACCCCGGTCGCACCGCGGAGCACAGACAGGCCAGCACCAGCGGCAACAGCAGCAGGCCACCCACCAGAACCAGAAAGATCTGATAGAGCAGGCCGACCCGTCCCAGGTCCAGCACGATCGGCACCAGGAACAGCAGCAGCAACGCCGCCAGCGTCAGGTTAAGCACGCGTGGCACCCAGGCCTGGCGCATCGGCTCGCGGGGCTCGGTCAGGACAGCTGCTCCACGACGTGGTCGATGCAGGCGGTGAGCGCCTCGACGTCGGCGGGGTCGACGGCGGGGAACATCGCGATGCGCAACTGGTTGCGGCCGAGCTTGCGATAGGGCTCGGTGTCCACGATGCCGTTCGCCCGCAGGATCTTGGCCACCGCAGCAGCGTCCACAGCCTCATCGACGTCGATCGTGCCGACGACCTGCGAACGGCGCGCGGGGTCGGCGACGAAGCACGAGGTGTACGCCGTCTTCTCCGCCCAGGTGTACAGCCGGTTCGAGGAGTCCGCCGTCCGGGCGACCGCCCAGTCCAGCCCGCCCTGGCGGTCGAACCACTCGAGCTGGCTGACCATCAGGTGAATCGTGGCCAGCGCGGGGGTGTTGTAGGTCTGGTTCAGCCGGGAGTTCTCCAGGGCGCTGCTCAGGTCGTAGGACGCCGGCACCCAGCGGCCGCTGGCCTTGACCTCGGCGATCCGCTCCACCGCAGCCGGCGACAGCAGCGCGAGCCAGAGGCCGCCGTCGGAGGCGAAGCACTTCTGCGGGGAGAAGTAGTAGACGTCGAACTCGGCCGGGTCGACCGGCAGGCCACCGGCGCCGGAGGTGGCGTCCACCGCCACCAGCGCGCCCGGGTCCGCGCCCTCGACCCGCCGGATCGGCATCATCACGCCGGTCGAGGTCTCGTTGTGCGTGAGGGCGTACAGGTCGATGCCCGGCTCGGGGACGGGAACTGGGCAACTGCCCGGCTCGGCGCGCACCAGCGACGGCTCGTCCAGGAACGGGGCGGACGCCGCGGCTTGGGCGAACTTCGCGGAGAACTCACCGAAGCTCGCGTGCTGGGACCTCGCGCGGATCAGCCCGAAGGTCGCGATGTCCCAGAACTCGGTCGCGCCGCCGTTGCCGAGCAGTACCTCATAGCCGTCCGGGAGCGAGAACAGCGTGCGCAGCCCGGAGCGGAGCCGACCGACGACGTCGCGGACGGGCGCTTGACGGTGCGAGGTGCCGAGGTAGCTGCGGCCGGTCGCCGTCAGGGCATCGAGCTGCTCCTCGCGGACCTTGGACGGACCCGAGCCGAAGCGGCCGTCCTGGGGCAGCAGCGCGGCCGGGATGATGAGACCCGGCATCAGACCAGGTTGCCCTCGGGGAGCAGGTCGGACTGCACCTCCGACACCGGACGGGGGGCCGGCCCGACGTACTTGGCCGACGGGCGGATGAGCTTGTTGAGCGTCTTCTGCTCCAGGATGTGCGCGGACCAGCCGGCGGTACGGGCGCAGGTGAACATCGAGGTGAACATGTGCGGCGGCACCTGGGCGAAGTCCAGGACGACCGCCGACCAGAACTCCACGTTGGTGCGCAGCGGGCGGTCCGGGTAGCGCTCGGCCAGCTCAGCGATCGCGGCCTGTTCCAGCGCTTCGGCGACCTCGTAGCGGGTCGAGCCGAGCTCCTTCGCCGTACGCCGCAGGACGCGGGCGCGGGGATCCTCGGCGCGGTAGACGCGGTGCCCGAAGCCCATCAGGCGCCGCCCGGCGTCCATCTCGGTCTTGACGTACTTCTCCGGGCTGCCGCTGGCCTCGACGTCGTCGAGCATCTGCAGCACCCGGCTGGGCGCCCCGCCGTGCAACGGGCCGGACAGCGCCCCGATGGCTCCGGAGATCGAGGCGGCGACGTCCGCGCCGGTGGAGGCGATGACCCGCGCGGTGAATGTGGAGGCGTTCATGCCGTGCTCGGCGGCCGAGACGAAGTAGGCGTCGACGGCCTTGGTGTGCGCCGGGTCGGGGTCGCCCTTCCAGCGGATCATGAAGCGCTCGACCACCGTCTTGGCCTTGTCCACCTCGTGCTGCGGGATCATCGGATGGCCCAGCCCGCGGGCCGACTGCGCCACAAATGCCATCGCCATGACCGACGTGCGGGCCAGGTCGTCGCGGATCTGGTCGAGATCGATGTCGAGCATCTGGTGCAGGCCCCAGGCCGGCGCGAGCATCGCGATCGCGCTCTGCACGTCAACGCGGATGTCACCGGAGTGCACCGGCAGCGGGAACGGCTCGGCCGGCGGCAGGCCGGGGTTGAACTTGCCGTCGACCAGCAGGCCCCAGACGTGGCCGAAGGAGACGTGACCGACCAGGTCCTCGATGTCGACGCCGCGGTAGCGCAGCGCGTTGCCCTCCTTGTCGGGCTCGGCAATCTCGGACTCGAAGGCGACGACGCCCTCCAGCCCGGGCTTGAACGTGGTCTCGTCGGCCATGTGACGGCTCCTCGCAGCTCGGGGGTGTTGCCCTTGCCTTCCATCTTGCCGTGCCGGCCGAGCGGTCGTGCGACAGGCTGTGCCGATGGCCGGCGACGCAGGGGGGATGCGGCGTGAGTACGCCCTCGCCGGCCTGTCCGAGGCCGATCTCGCCCCGAGCTGGCACGAGCAGTTCGCCCGCTGGTTCACCGACGCCGCCGTACTGCTCGAGCCCAATGCGGTCGTGCTGGCCACGGCCGACCCGGACGGGCAGCCCAGCGCCAGGACGGTGCTGCTCAAGGCCTACGACGAGCGCGGGCTGGTGCTGTTCACCAACTGGACCAGCCGCAAGGGGCAGGAGACGGGGGTGAACCCCCGGGCGTCCCTGGTCTTCCCGTGGGTCGAGCTCGAGCGCCAGGTGGTGGTCGTCGGTTCGGTCGAGCGGGTCAGCGTCCAGGAGACTGCGGACTACTTCGGCTCGCGTCCCCGCGCCTCGCAGATCGGTGCGTGGGTGTCCCACCAGTCCACGGTCCTTCCCGATCGAGGCGTGCTGGACCGCCGGCAGTCCGAGCTGGAGGAGCGGTTCGCCGGGCAGCCCGTGCCGGTGCCGCCATTCTGGGGCGGGCTGCGCGTCGTACCGGCGTCTGTGGAGTTCTGGCAGGGCCGACCGTCACGGCTGCACGACCGCCTGCGGTACCGCCGCGTCGGTCCGGACTGGCGGGTCGAGAGACTGTCCCCGTGACCCAGACGTGACGACGCAGGCGCCGGGCCGGCGCCCGGGGCTGCGGGGCATCGCGCTGGACCTGTCGCCGTTGCGCGCCTCTCGGGCCTACCGCAACCTGCTGATCGGGGATGCCGTGAGCGTCGTCGGCACCCAGGTCACCGCCGTCGCCGTGCCGCTGCAGGTCTATGCGCAGACCCGGTCGGCGGCCGCCGTGGGACTGGTGGGCGTGGCCGGTCTGGCGCCGCTGATCGTGCTCGGCCTGTACGGCGGGGCGGTAGCCGACGCCGTCGACCGACGTCGGCTGGTGCTGGCCACGACGTCGGCCCAGGCCCTGCTGTCCACGGCGCTGCTCGTGCAGGCCCTCGCCGGCTCCCGGCAGACCTGGCTGCTGTACGCGGTGGTGGCCGCCCAGTCCGGTCTGTTCGCGCTTGACTCACCGGCCCGGTCGGCCTTCGTGCCGCGCCTGCTGCCGCCGTCGCTGCTCCCGGCCGGAAACGCCCTGCGACAGGTCGAGTTCAACGTGGGCATGGCCGGCGGCCCGCTGCTGGCCGGCTTCCTGATCGGCGCCTTCGGCTTCGGGTCGGCGTACGGGCTGGACGCGGTGTCGTTCGCCGCCTCGATCGCGGCCGTGCTGTCCCTGCCGGCGATGGCGCCCGAGGGCGGGGGCCGCAAGGCGGGGCTGGCGAGCGTGGTGGAGGGGCTGCGGTTCCTGCTGACCCGCAAGGTCCTGCTTATGACCTTCGTGGTGGACATCGTCGCCATGGTGTTCGGCATGCCGCGGTCGCTGTTCGCGCCGCTGGCCGACCAGGTGTTCCACGGCGGGGAGCAGGCTGCCGGGGCCATGTACAGCGCGCTGGCCGCCGGGGCGCTGGTCGGAGCGCTGTTCGGCGGCTGGTTCGGCCGCGTGCAGCGGCAGGGACTCGCGGTGCTGGCTGCCATCCTCGCGTGGGGCGCGTGCATCGTGGGCTTCGGCCTGACCGGTCGGCTCTGGCTGGCCCTGCTGCTGCTGGCCGGTGCCGGCGCGGCGGACATGGTCTCGGCGGTGTTCCGCACGGCCATCCTGCAGACGGCCGCTCCCGACGCGATGCGCGGCCGCCTTGGCGGCGTATTCATCGTGGTCGTCGCCGGTGGCCCTCGCCTGGGCGATGCGCGCTCCGGCGGGGGCGCAGCGCTGGTGGGACTGCACGGGGCGGTCGTCGCCGGTGGCCTTACCGTCATCGTGCTCACCGTGGTCATCGGTGCGCTGGCTCCACGCTTTCGGGCCTACGACGCCCGGCATCCGCAGACCTGAGCAGGCATCGATCCGTCCCCGGCGGGCACAGTGCTCCTCGACCGCCACCACGTAGAGGAGCAACCTGTGTCACGTCGTACTGCCCCCCTGCTCGCCGTCCTGCTCGCACTGACCCTGGCGCTGACCGGCTGCGGCGCGAGCAAGAGCACCGCCAACGGCACCACCGGCGGTGGCTCCTCGCAGTCCTCGTCCCAGCCCTCGGACGGCTCCTCCGCCGGCGCCTCTGCCGGGGCCTCTGCCGGGTCGGACAGTTCCTGCCCGACCAGCAACACCACGAACTTCGCCAAGACCAAGTTCGTGCTGCACGCGGGTCTGGCCTTCGGGGCGTTCCACCGTTACCTCTACAAGCCGTACAAGAGCAAGGCCTTCTCCAAGGGTGCGAACGGACGCATCAAGACCTTCGTTAAGGCCGGTGCCGCAGCGCTGTTCATCAAGCGCGAGGTGCGGCTCGCCAGCGAGGACGTCAAGGCAAACTCCACGCTGTGCAAGGCCATCGCCGCCCCGCTGTCCCGGCTGGGCGACGGCATCAGCGGCGCGGTGACCAAGCTCAAGGGCGGGGACCCGAGCGGCATCGAGGACGCCAACAGCATGATCAGCAACATCAAGGGCTCCTCGTCCAAGAGCGGCACGACCATCACGGAGGACCAGAGCGCCACCGTCGGTTGATTCGCAGCGCGCTGTCCGTCGCCGAGGATCAGCGCAGCAGGTCCGCCACGACGCGCAGGTCGGCGACCAGTCCGGCCAGCGCGGTGTCCCGGTCGTCGGCCCGTAGCACCGCCGACGGGTGGATCGTGGCAAGGGCCTGCGGACGGCCGTTCTGCCGGACGTCGTCCTGCGGAGCGGCGTCCTGCGGCCAGGGCAGCAGGACGCCGCGCTGCTGGGTGACGCGGAACGACGGCCCGAACACCGTCTTTGCCGCCGTCGCACCGAGCAACACCACGAGCTCGGGCAGGACCGCCGCAAGCTCGGCCACCAGCCACGGCCGGCAGGCGGCCACCTCGTAGGTGTCGGGCGTCGCGTGGATGCGCCGCTTGCCGCGTACGGTGAACTTGAAGTGCTTGACGGCGTTGGTGACGTAGAGGTTGCTGCGATCCACCCCCGCCTCGTCCAAGGCCTGTACGAGGATCCGGCCGGCAGGCCCGACGAACGGCAGGCCCTTGGTGTCCTCGGCGTCACCGGGCTGCTCACCGACCAGGACGACCCGGGCTGTCGCCGTGCCGCGGCCGAACACCGTCTGCGTCGCCGGTGCGTGCAGCGGACATCCCTGGCACCCGGCCGCGGCCAGGCGCAGCGCGTCCAGGTCCCGCTCGACCGGCAAGAAGGCCGCTGCGGTCGGCCACCCGTCGTCGCGCCGGGCCACAGCTCAGCCTTCCCGGACGGCGGCGTACCGGCGCAGGGTCTCGGTCCGTTCTGCCTTGTGGTCCACGATGGGGCGCGGGTAGCCGCCGGGCGGCCCGTCCGGCAGCGTCCACGGCTCGTGCACTGCCTTGCCGTGGACCTCCCGCAGCTCCGGCACCCAGCGACGGATGTAGTCACCGGCGAGGTCGTAGTCCTGGCCCTGCTTGACCGGGTTGAACACCCGGAAGTACGGCGACGGGTCGGTGCCCGTCCCGGCCACCCACTGCCAGCCCTGCTGGTTGCTGGCGAGATCGCCGTCGCGCAGGTGCTGCATGAAGTGCCGCGCCCCGCGCCGCCAGTGCAGGTGCAGGTCCTTGCACAGGAACGACCCCACGACCATTCGCACCCGGTTGTGCACCCAGGCCTCGCCCAGCAGCTGGCGCATCCCGGCGTCGACGAACGGGAACCCGGTCGTGCCCGTCGCCCACGCCTGGAACCGGTGGTCGGCGTCGGGACCCTCGTCGTACTGAAGGGCCCGCATCTTCGGCTGCAGCTCCTCGCGGGCGGACTCGGGTCGGTGCCACAGCACGTCGGCGTAGAAGTCCCGGAAGACGATCTCGCGGCGCACCGCCTGGCCGCCCTCACCGGACGGCAGCTGGGCCAACATCGTGCGGGGATGGATGCAGCCGTACTTGAGGTACACCGACATCCGCGAGGTGCCGTCCACCCCGGGGGTGTTGCGCGAGTCGTGGTAGCCGGCGACACCCGAGGCCAGGAACTGCTTCCAGCGCTGCAGCGCCGCCTGCTCGCCGGCCGGGGGCAGGTCGATGCCGTCGAGGTCCGGGTCCTGCGGGATGCCGTCGGTGCCCAGACCGCCTTCGCTCCAGGTCACGGAGTCGGGGATGGTGGCCGGCGCGTGCACGCCCCGGTTCGCCCAGGCCCGTCCGTACGGCGTGTAGACCTGGTACGCGGACCCGTCGTCCTTGACCAGCTGCCCCGGTGTCACGGCGTACGGCGACCCGGTGGCGACCAGCGGAACGGTCAGGGCGGCCGCGACCCGGGCATCGCGGTCCCGGCCGTACGGTGCATGATCGCTGCTGATGTGCACGCTGCGCGCACCGGTCTCACGCACGATCCTGGGCAGGACCGTCACGGGGTCGCCGCTGACCACGCGCAACGGGACCTGTGCCTGGAGTTCGCGCAGGCAGCGGTAGAGGAAGGCCAGCCGTGGGGCTCCGGCCGGCCCGCGCAGCGCGTCGTCCAGCACGAACACCGGCACGACCCGGTCGGCGCGGTCCAGGGCCGCGAGCAGGGCTGGGTGGTCCTGCAACCGCAGGTCGCGGCGGAACCAGAGAACGGCGGTCGTCATCGGCCGCACGCTAGGGCTCCGCGCTCCTGACGGCCATCGGGCCCGGGCGGCATCACTTGGCGATCAGTGGGCACAAGGTCACGAGCATCCCCGATGACGCGAGGCACCGCAGCGCGACCACATCCCGGCCCCGGCACGTCAGGGGCCAGCTCACGTCCGCACGTTCCCCGCATCACCTCACGAAGGACTGATCATGACCCGACCGCTTGCCGCCGTGGACTTCGGCGGTGCCGTCACTGACGGTTTCCGTACGTTCGCGACGTTCATCCCCAAGCTGATCGGCTTCCTGCTGATCCTGATCATCGGCTACTTCATCGCGAAGTTCATCGCGAAACTGGTCGACAAGCTGCTGCAGAAGGCCGGCTTCGACCGGGCGGTGGAGCGCGGCGGCATCAAAAGGGCGCTGGCCAAGAGCAACTACGACGCCAGCGACATCGTCGCCAAGATCGTATTCTTCGCGATCTTCATCCCGGTGTTGTCGGCCGCCGTCGGCCAGCTCGGGATCGCCGCGCTGGAGGCGCCGCTGGCCGCCTTCATCCTGCTGATCCCGAAGATCCTCGTCGCCATCGTGCTGGTGGTCATCGGCGCGGCCATCGCCGGTGCGCTCAAGAAGCTCATCACCGATTCCCTCGGTGGCTTGTCCTACGGCAGCGCCCTCGGTACAGCGGCGTCCGCGCTGGTGCTGGTGCTGTTCGTCAAGGCGGCGCTCGATGAGGTCGGCATCGCCACGAACGTGACCAGCGCCGTGCTGTACACGGTGCTCGCGACGATCGCCGGGGTGACCATCGTGGGCGTCGGCGGCGGTTTGATCCGCCCGATGCAGTCCCGTTGGGAGCAGAACCTGTCCAAGGCCTCGCAGGAGAGCGACCGGGTCAAGCAGCAGGTGCAGAACAGCAAGCAGCAGGGGGGCCAGCAGCAGCAGGCCTACCAGAGCGACCAGTACGCGGGGCAGCAGCAGTACCAGGCGCCCCAGGGCTCGACTCCGGTACCGCCGGCCTACGACGCGCCGACGTCGCAGTACAACCAGCCCCGCCAGTAGTTGCCAGCGACGATCCCGGCCCTGCACGATGGGCCGGGATCGTTGCGTTGCCGTCAGCCGATCGTCAACGGGATGCGCATGATCGTGCAGAAGCGATCCCGAGGTAGATGCGGAGTTGGCGTGCGAGCCGCTCGATCTCCGCGGTCGCGAGGAGCCCCCGACGCTCGAGCAGTCGACTCCGTGCCACCGGCTGAAGACGTGGGACACGCTGAGACCTGCGCCACGCATGAGGCTGCAAGGTGGCGACGACGCCGTCGAGCTACTCGCTGGGGTCGACGGTTCTGCTGACGACCCATCGATGCTTGCCGATCAGACGGTCCCGGGTGAACCCGAGCCGCTCGTAGGTGGAGAGCGCGCCGCTGTACAGGAAGCCAGCGGCCACCGAGCCGGCGTCCTCGGGGTAGCCCTCGACGACGCCTCCGCCAAGAACGGCGATGAGCTTCAGCGCACCGGCCAGTGCCGCGGACGCCACCCCTGACGCCGGTGCCCCTTGCCGACATAGCAGCAGGCGATGCGCCAGTCCGGCGAGTTCGTCCGGCCGCGCTCGTACGCGGCGCGGCTCTTGATCCGCGGCAGCTCGTCGGGCCCCCCGAACTGGCACCAGCCCACGCAGTCGTCGCCGTCGAGGACGAGCGCGGCGTGCGCCGTGCCGGCGCGCACCCGCTCAAGCTTGCGCCCGCGGTTGACCTCGGGCGTGCTGTCCCGCCCGGCGCCTTCGGGGTGGAAGCCCATGCACCAGCAGCCGCCGAAGACGCCGTTGTTGCGCTCCACCAGCGCAGCGAACGGGGCCCACGTCGACTCCGAAAGCGGGCTGACGGTGTACCTGGGCTGCGCCACCAGTCCGACGCTAGCCAGGTGACCAGCGCCATGCCAGGCCGGACTTCCGAAGATCATGAGCACACGCGGGGCTGAATCTGCCTTGTGACCTGCGGGTTTGCCGGAAGGGCGCGTGATGGGTCGTGTTACTACACATCCACAGACCCAGCCGGGTTGCTC
>JAABUT010000295.1_pt1 | contig 89566 bp, 90 predicted proteins | sample 5559281 | NCBI WGS metagenome assembly JAABUT01 (sample SAMN10711880, study PRJNA513359) | rock metagenome | isolation source: Antarctica rocks | place: Antarctica: Victoria Land, Ricker Hills nord | collected 2016-01-04 | reverse complement strand
TCACCCCTGACCTGGATGCTCCCGCCCGTTGAAGAGGCCCGGAACAAATTGCTACTGTGGCTGCTCCCGGTAGGTGGTATTTCGACCGTGAAGATGGAAGAACGCGACATGTCCGTGAAGATGCCTGTGTTGGAATTTCAGGTGTGATTTGGTTGGTAATCTCCGCATCCATCCGGTGCCGCATTCATCCGGCGCTAGTGAATTCAGGGGATTCAGGGTATTTGACCTTCCTTCCACCTTTTCCTTCCTCCGGAGTTTCTAGATAGCTTCAACCCCATATACAATATACTCTATGCCCCAAATGACCTCTTATATCAACAGCCTGAACATCACCTGGTTCGTCGGACACCTGATTGTACTAGTTGCCGATCTGAACATCAGATCTTGGGATGAGTTCAGGCAACAGGTGACGTGGTATGAAAACTTTTGTGCGGCTTCTCTGAGTCGACTGTGGTAGGAACTCGCTCTTAAAAGGGGAGTCTTGGATCCGATGGATCCGGCTACCATGGATTCGGATTCAGACTAGCGATGCACATATAAGAGGTCGTTGTTCGTTGTTCATACTCCCTAAAGACAATGTGATTACTGGATACCCTGAGACGCGCATTCATGACCTATTGATGGTTTCCTTAGCATGCGTCAAGAACATCATGGATTCTTTATGATCTCGGGAAAATCCATGTTCATAAACAATACAAGTGTGACTTTCAGTCCCCAACCCCTTTCAGAGAGGTTATCATCATTCCATCGGTCTAACACAACTGAGTTCTTCAAGTGTAGCCAGCAAGTTTTACCGCTTGAAGATATTTATCTTCACTCTATATTCCACCTGGAAAGATACCAGACGGCATGGCACCGCCGGAAGCCAACAAAGCCTACTCCCCCTGAATCGAAAACCCGATCCAACTACATCGAACCCCCCCCAAACGATATCACCCTTACCCCAACCTCTCACTTCACATACCAGCCTCCACTCCACACATCTCCAACTCTTCCAACTCACTGGCATCACATGTCCCTCTCCCCCTATATCACTTCCTCAACACTCGACATATCCCATCCCTCTAACAGGCAGTTCCAAACTCCCCTACGATCACAGCTTGCACACCAAGTCGTCCTTCCTTCCTACGTCAATGCACTCACTATAGATCCGAGCTCCTCAATATCTCCCACCCACCCACCCTCTAAAACTTCACTCTTCCTTCCTCTCTCTGCATTCTACGCTACCTAACAATTCCCTTCCTTTCCACCACCCTCGCTCCTTTTCGTCTTCCTCATCTTTGCTTCCTAACCCGTCCCATCCACCCGTCCACTCCACCGACTCTCGTCGCAAAACGTCGAATATCCTCTCGAAATGAGATTTTCCGGGTTATGGAGTTTGCGGGAAGTGGATGGAGGGAGGAAGGAAGGGGGGTGGTTTAGTTGGGATGGAAAGGGAGGGGTGGTGGAGATGTTTTAGAGGACGGGAACGTTAGAGGGGGTTTGGAGATGTTATTTTTGTCTGACTCCCGGTCCCCATTCATTCGGAGGATCCCCTTCCGAATATAGAAAACAGCGCATAGGAAATGGCTTGGAAGATTGGGCTAGATGAGAATCTTGGGATTAAGCTAGTGAATGCAAGATATTCCGATCCGAAATGTCCCCTCTATTGTACAGATACAACCCGTGAGTATACAGTCTTTCAGATTGGAGTTTTTGAATCTTTCGCGACGATCGTTATGCCCCTTTTATGCCCCTTCCCCCTTGTATCGCCTGTCCGCCACCCTGCACATCATGCCCCTCTTTCTTCCACCACCACCACCACCACCACCATGCCAGCCATCATTTCCCCCCAGACGGGGCCGGTCAAAGCGCACACTCTCCCAAATCCCGCATCAGCACCGCCATCTGCGCTCTCTTAGCCGCCTCAGCAACGAGACAAAAGGATTCGGTGGCTGGGAGTTCGTCTCGCCTGCTCTCGGATAGGCCTCGAGGGGGGGGGAAGGGATTCTGTTGATGTGGTTGGGGTAGCGGTTGTTGTAATGGTTGTTGATGTGATGATGATGGTTGGGCTTGTGATGGGTGGGATGTGGATGAGGGTGTTTGCTGTTGGGTTTGCAAGGACGCTTGTGGGTTCATAGAGGTGCGATGTCGATGTTGCGAAGGGAAGGGGAAGTACGACGAGGAGGATGTCGAGGAGGCGGTGGTGCTTGTGGAGGGAGAGGGGAGGGGCGCGCTGGAGAAGGTGTTCGAGGGTGAGGGTGAGGCCGCCATGGGGGCGGTGGTGGATGGAGGATAGGGAGTCGCGGAGGTGAATGATGGATCTAGATGGGGAGGAGGTGGAGATTGGTGTTTGACCTCGCGGTGGCGGTGTGCAGACGCAAGTCCACTTGGATATCCAAACCCGTGGGGGTTAACTTCCAAAAACCCCCCCTTCAACACATGACCCAGCTCGGAAGCTCCTAAGCTCTAAATCTTCCCATTGGCTTTCCTCGGCGACAGTGATCAAATTTGTATACTATGAGAGAGAGTGTTTGAGAGAAATTGAAACTGGGAACTGCTGCAAGCAGATATTACATGACACACAGCCATTGTTCTCGCCGTCCGGGGATCTTGATCCGGGGGTGCGAGATCGTGGGGAAGCTAAGCGAGCGTGTCGTCCTAGCCGGAAGGGGATAGGGTCCTCTGGGTAAGGTATGAGGGCCTAGGGCGGGTTATAAAACACATACGAGTGCAAAAGTTGCTGTCTTTGGGGGTTCGGATGGGTGGGAGGTAAGCAGAGGTACATGGGGGTAGGTGGTGGTGGTCTGATATGGTTTGAAGGTTAAGTGAATTCAGGTCGTGGTTCAGAGAGCAATTTTGGAGGTTGAATACAATGCAGAAAATGTTTTAGTTGGTCTTTCACTAGGTAAGCACTGCTATACTGACAATGAGGGTATATTCAGACCTCTAGATCTAGCAATGTCATAAACCATAAGTCATACCCAACCCTCCAACAGACAGCTTCACACCTCCAGTCAAGGGCCTAATAACCATCACCAACCTTCCTCTCTCTCACCCCAGCACCCATTCCATCGCCACCCCCTTTAGCAAACTCCGAGCCAGTAGCACTCTCCTCATCAAACCCGTCGTTGCCCGCATACGCAACACTAATCTCCGTAATCTCGTCTCCAACCTCCATCCACTTATCGCTCGTCGCCGGAATCGGGAAGAACCGACACAACGCCCAATAACTCCCGCTCGCAACAATAAACCCGCAAAAGAAGTTCAAGTCATACAGATACTTGGCACCCTGTGGCACTGGTCTTCCGATAGCGCCAACGAATCCGACAATGTTGATCAAGATGCCGCAGATGTATGCTGTGTAGCCGCGCCAGTGGAAGCCGAAGGTGAAGTAGTAAGGGGAGGATTTGCGGGCCGAGTAGAGGTCTTTGATTTGGAAGTAACCGCGGCGGACGAGGTAGTAGTCGCAGATGATGACGCCGGCGATGGAGGAGAGGAACACGGAGTAGGCGCTGAGGTAGGTAGTGAAGTTGTTGGAGGTGGAGAGAAGGTTCCTGGAGAGGGGGTCAGCTCATGAATTTTCAAGGAGTAAGTGGAGTGAAGGGAGGTAGCATACCAAGGGCACATGGCGAGGCCGACGGCGGCGCAGATGTAGCCACCACGGCGGATGTTCAAGTAGCGTGGTAGAAGGGCCGTCATGTCAGTGCCGGCGGAGACCGAATTGGCCGCAATATTTGTGCCGAGCTGGGCCAAAGCAAAAGCAAACGCGATGATGAAGACGCCAAAACGCTCGCCCGAATTGGCTCCATCCAGGAAATTGCTCAGCAGGTCCAAAGGATTCCAGATCGGCACACCATAGATGACGGTAGACGAAGACGATACTATAATTCCAATAAACGAGGTGAAAGCAAATCCGACCGGAATAGTAATGAATTGAGACCAAAGAGCATCTCTCGGTTTTCTAGCAAAGCGAGCAAAATCACAGTCGTTTACTATCAGTGTTGCGAAGTTCGCTATCGAAGACATAATGCCGGATACCATGGCCCAGCCCAGAGCACTTCCGTGAGCCTTTGCTGGTTGGTGCACAATGGGTCCAATACCATGAGCCTTGACAATGGCCCAGATGAAGTAGGCTACACCGGCTACAGGCACAAAGTAGGCCTTGACTGTGAAGAGGTGACGGATTTGATGGACTGGAAACCAAATTGCTGGCAAACTGAAGGCCCAAAACAGGAAGAAGCTGAGGAAATCTCGAGTATTTGTGCCGGAGCTGGCTGGCATGCTGTTTGGTAGATGTGTATAGCTGGTCCATATAGAGCGGAGCATGAGTGTGACGCATTCTCCTGGCGAACCGGTCAGTATACCTATCAACTTCCATTACGATAAGAGGGAGCCCACCGCCTATCCAGGACTGAACACCGTACCATATAGAAGCCATAGCCGCTCTATTAAAGACGGGCCATAACGCGCCCCAAATACCAAAAGAGGCTCTGCTAACGACTGGAAAGCTGATATGGTACGTCGCGCCAATTCGTCCAGTCATGCAGATGAAAGTGCCTGAAATAGTGTAACCGATCCACACGCAGAGCCATGACTGCCACCAAGAGAGCCCGTTGACAATCATAGAGGACGATATCATCCAGGTGTTCTGGGAATGGTAAGAACTTTGTCCTCGTGTTTGGTACGTTCAACATACAATGTTGAACGAATCGGCAATCCAGAAGCCCACAAAGTTCCAGGCGCCCCATTGCCTTCGTTCAGGCTCGACTGTAAATAATTATCAGTCCTGTTAGTTCGGTACATGTCCACAGAGGCTTAATACCTGGCTTCAAGTCATAGTTTGTCAACATTAATTGGGCGTTGGTGAGCCCCGGCTCGCTGGACACCGCCAGTTTACGCATATAATGCCTCGCTCTTGAAGTTGATAGTTTCTCCATAGCGACACGGTCTTTCAGGATAATTAATATGGAATATCGATGAAATTCGGTCCCAGGCGTACTGAAGCCGAAGTTGCGGCTGCCAGGCTTGCGCGCGTGAAGCGTAAGCCGAAAGCTCTCCAATGCCTCACTCACAAGGTATCGAATAGTAGTGACTCTATATACATTTCGACAAAGGTGCTGATGAGATCGAACTGCAGTGCAGGGCCCCGCTTCGATTATATGTATGCACGCCCAGTCCCCGCGATCGTTCGGTTCCGCCCGATAAGAAACAGAATCAATGTCGAAAAACACAAGCTACTGAACATTATGCCTGCAAGTGCATGATGGTCACATAAGGGGATCACTGGCGTGCAGTGGTCAAGAGAATTGAGTGGCGTGGGTTGCATTACAGCCCTTCAGAGGCTTCTGCAGTATCATAGTACCTATGTTGGGAAGTGGTCATCCTTATCCTTATCGTTATCGCTATCGCTCGTGACAGGTTACCTCATTCTATCAAGTCGGTCAGGAGGTCTAGAACCCGCCATGGTTCCCTAACCCAGCGTTTCTCGAGCACTATTCCAAGTAATTTTGAGTAGATGTAAGAAAAGCTGTGAGGCGCACATGAGGGACAACATGACGGTACCGTTAGAAAGAGAAAATCCGATAACAGGAAGACTTATGTAGCTACTGTAGATGGAGAGTTGAGGAGGGAGATTGCAACTGTGGTCATGAGGGAAGTGGTACGGTAGGAGTGTAGATAGCTTATGCGACGCTGGTATCTAGATGGTTCAACATTCGATCGGTTGCGGGCTTGTGTTGCCCTGTACGGCCGTTTGATCTTCTCATTAATCAAATCATCATGATTCATACGGAGGATGAATCGTCAGAGAACGAGCTATACACCTTGAGCGGAACATCGTCAAGGCTACCCATGATTCCTGCTATGGGTCTCCCATCTAGTCCTGTCCTATGGTCGCGTGCTAGCTCCTGAAGAATTGCCGGATCAAAGTACAACGGGTTAACGTTTCTTCCAATTACTGGAACCAGCTTCGAGTACAACCCTCTCTTAAACGCATAGTGTGCGGTCACAACAACCTTTGCAGAGAAACGTCGTTCTTCCCTCATGTTCACGATCAATGGTAGGAGCATCGGCATGCCCGTCTTCAAGATACGGTCTTCCTCCACGCTCCAGATGATCTTGTTCCGTGCTGGCTGGCCGGGCGTCAGGGAAGTCAATCCATGTACTACCAGTTTGCCCTCCTGAGGTCTGCTCACGTCCTGCGCAAACGTAGCGCCGATTGTAGGGCCACTGGGTATAGAAGCTACTTGTCCGTTCACCTCCACGTGCCGGTTCATAGTGCCCGTTGACACCGCACCTGTGTAATGTTTCGGGTGGAATTTGACGATGGACGGATTCAAGCCTGCAGGACTGCCTGGGTCCTTCGGCACGTCAAGAAATGAGATTTTGATATCTGCCGCCTGTATGCGAGTAAACCAGCCATCTGAATGTCGCTGAAAACCGAAGCGGAAGCAGAGCAACAGAGCAGGTTGTTGGTTGAATGTGCCGAGATGTATCGGGCGGAGGAGCTCAGCCTGTACACGAGTGCTGCGGATTTCTTCCGCAATTATCTCGCGCGGTATGGACTCTTCTTCCACAGTACTCGGAACGGGTGTGCTATTGAGTAGTGACTCGGCAGCGGTATCAATATCAAAGGTTATCGTGCAAGAAAGTTCTGGGTAGTCACTCGCTGCTTGGTCGTCCGTCGCCATTGCTTGAATTGGGGGCTATACTTCTTGTCGCTGTGCTTCTCGTAGCCTCGATATCGACGGCGTGCACAGAAAGCCATGTGGTGCGACAAAGGTCACGAGCCGAGCTACTGTACTACGTGTACAGAGACGAGGCGTTAAGGTATTCAAGGTGCAGTAAGCCTAGAAGCGAGGGGGACATGGGATTGGCGTCGCTGAATCAGACTACTGTACTCTAGTAGCGCCAGCTTAATGGTATGGCCCTCGGACCATTGGCCAGAGGGGCCTTGATCTTTCGAGTCTTAACTGCATTTCAACGCCGATTGTTCGAGAAAGTATATACTTACTGTGATACAGTCTGACATAGCCTTCCAATAGATCCGGTTTCCAATCCCATCTTCAAACATAATGCAGCCATACCTAGGCATAAACACCTCGTTATATCCGTCTCTGGAAGTAGCATCGATCCAGCATCTGGAGCGCGCTGTCGTCTTGACCGACCTCGGTGCTTATCGAGAAGCTTCACATATTTTCGATGAAGACCTATATTCCTGTAGACTGCTTCCAGCAGTCGTTCTCGCCAGGGCTGAGCTCGCACTCAGGCAATTCAAACTCGGCTTACTTTTCAGAATCTTAGACGAAGCTTTAGCGGAAGCGGAAAAATATGATCTCGATCTTGATAAGGCAGAATATCGATTGATGTATTTATTGCGTGCATTCGCTGTTTTCTCACACAAAGGCATAATGGAGCCGCCGTTAGAGGAGATCTATAGGGCTCAGGAGTGGCTCAGGGGTGTACCTGTGTGTGAGTACATGGATATTCAGGTGGGCAACGTCCATGTAATGTTTTGAGCCATCTTTGAAGGTCCTTCTAGGTCAACTTTGTGAGGAAATATGTTCTAACGGTACTATTTGTCCAATTATCCTTGTCGTCAACCTATGTTGGAGACGATGTTGCGATGATACCGAAGCCGAATCATGAAACACTTGCATGGCAAGGTTTGACGGATTTGCGAATATCTCTCGTCGAGCGCGGAATGCTTAATGAAGCTCTTTCCTTGTTCAAGGTCGAGAGAAGTCGTCTTCCGCCAACTGAGCGTGCTGACGCCACTCTGTGGTTCTTGGAACGATCTAAAAAACATAAGTTTCTGACAAAAGAGCGCTCTATTTGGGTAGAAATAGAGCTGAGGGTCTATCTTGCACAAAGCTTGTATGAACGTCGGGGAGCCCGGAGTGGAGAGACTGAATTCCAAACAGCGGAGGAATTGCTGGAGTGTTGGTGCAAGCTCTCGGATTATACAAAGAAGGAAACTCTGACGCCGTTTCTCGACATAAAGATCCTCAGGCTAAGATATCGTGGGAACGATGATCTCAAAGTACATTTCAATGAGAGTGTGCAGCTACTCGAGGTTTTGAAGGCTTGCTGTCATACATCGACGGTGGCGTGCTACCATCAAGCAACCGAAGCGGCCTACGAACTGGCGCCGGAAGATACGAGTGGTTATTATCAAGCTCAGTTCATCCGTCTTCATCAAGAACAAGAAGCATATCAAGAGATGGTGCTGGAAGATATTCGTAGTCTTTTGTTTGATCATCAGGACTTCTTCCAATACGCGGCGAGAAACGTTACGGATATTCGAAAGACATTGGAATGGCATGACAACTTCTTGGAAAGATATGCGGGATTCAACCTTCCAGATGGCCTAATGGGTATCCATCGAAACCGCAAAATTGCATATCAGCAACTTGGAGATCCTGAAAGAATGGCGCAAGAAGACGCCGAGGTTAAGAAACTTGAAAACGCAACCCCGGAACGATTTGGAAGACTGGTCGGCGTTAGAAGGGCGGAAGCTGGCTCCACGGTTCCCTCCCAACCAAATGGGGACTCAGAAGCTGAGATGAGGTTTGCTTTGGACATCGAGGAAGACAATTTTTTTACCGAGTGGTATCATACAATCGGCGATACCGAACCAAGGCGATATCTAGCTTTCAAGAAATTACTTGAATGGATGATAATGGACTTGAAGACTGGCGTTATTGCCGGACATGAGGTGTTATCCATTTTAGCAATTCAGGGTGGTGACAAAGATTATACGTCATTAGCCCAGAAGCTTGAAGCAATCCCTCCAGATGAAGCCTTCGCCATGCTGTATCTTCAAAGCATGGGCAAGGAAGACATCCCCATCAGTCCTGACGCTTGGAAGGCACGATCCGAAGTGCTAGAAAACTGGTTGTCGCGAGATTCAGGGTTGATGAACAATAGCCGGCAATATCTCAGAGCTGTTCTCCAAGAGATCCGTAAAAATTCTGTTTGCGCGTCTGAAATGCCGCTCGACATTAAAATATCTGAATTGGAGAGATGTATGTCAATGGTCAAGGAGCTACCACCACGAGTTAAGGAGAACATAGCTCAACAGAGTGCAAGTTGGCATGGTAGTATAGCTGACCATATCCATTTGCACTGTTGTCGATCCCCGGATCAATTTGGTAGTGATGGAATCGGGTCATATATTGCTAGAGCAGAGACTGAGTGTCAATGGTCGATAACAGGGTACCAGGCAAAAGGCGAAGCAGTTTGTACAGCCATGAGGCAGCGGCTGGCTGCCGAACTCTGCGTTATGAAGATCTACTGGCTCCATCAGCGACAAGGCAAAGCTATGAACGAGACTGATGTGGAGACCATTCGGGAGAGGGGCCTTCAAAACCTAGAGCTTGCAGAGTCATTCTTCGCCTCAAAGCGTCAGGAAATAACATGGGGTAGGGATTTGGATGCTTTAGAACAGAGACAGCGAGCCACTAATGCAGAAAACTCGTGGAGAATTGCACAAATCGCTATGCAGTTGTTGAACGCTGGAAAAGTTGAGGCAAACGAGTCTAGAAAGCTTGAGATGTGGAAATGGGTTCAACGTTCCAAGGCGCGTTCTCTTGCGACGTCCATGGGACTTGAAGGAACCATTCCAGAATTCCTTCTCAATGATGTCTTGGCGTCTGATAAGTGCCGCTCTATGTATGAACAGATGGTTTCCTTGCAAAGCCAGATTCAATTAGCACAACCCCACCGGAGGTTTGCACTACGCCACGAGCTTGATCTGCATCTGGCTGAGATGAAGAAAGACAAACTCCTCAAGGAAGTCTGTGATCTCAAAGACGGCATGCCTTTGACCCTCTCGGCCCTTGACAGTATCACTGAGGTAGCCCGTACGGCCCTGGTGCTAGTGGATTGGTACGTTGTTCCGGATCTTTTCGGCGACGGCACACTTCTGCTCTTCACAGCAAAAGCTGGGCGCGCACCCACAGTTACGACTCTGGATATCGCGACCATTGCACCCATAGATTGGGTGACTCACTATCTTGATGGCTCCATGTCTCAGCAAAGATCCAAGGACATGAGCGATTTGAACGCTCTGGTGCAACCGTTAATCGATTTAAGTGACCAGGGAGACATTCTGGTATTCTGCCCTTCGGCAGCACTACATCGAATTCCACTTCACGCCATCGAAGTCGCTAACAACAATTCTTCGAGTCAGCAGCCAATAATATTTAGAAACCCAGTTTTCTATAGCCACAGCCATTCTCTTCTCCGCATATGCTTGTGGAACGCCCAACTGGCCTCGGAGGCAAAAGTGCCTCTGGAAACTCTTGTCATGAACGGAATCCCGAAGCAGACAGAAATTGAGAAATACAGCGCTGGTCGAGACTCTGCCATGCAGCTTGCAGAGCGTTTCAGCACTACTGCATCACTCGATGAATCTTCTACCAAGTCTAAATTTACAACAGAAGCACCTACCTCCAGGCTCATCCACATCCACAGTCACGTCTGGTGGGATGCCTCGGATCCACTGGCACACCACATCGACCTCAACCACGAAAAGCTGACGGCACGCGAGATTTTCCCCGTCTCTTTCCTCAAAGGCACGCACGTCAGCCTGATCGCCTGTTCAGGAGGCCGCGCAAGAGTCGGCAATGGAGACGAAGTCATGGGACTCGTGCCCGCCTTGCTGCATTCGGGAGCAAGCTCAACTGTTTCCACGCTTTGGAGCATCCCGGATACGATTGGAGCGAAATTCACGGATGCTTTCTACAAGGAATTTTGCGAGCAGCGCAATGGGTTGCTAGGTGGCGGCGGCTTCATCAACCTGGCCAAGGTATTTCAGAGCGCTGTTAAAGAGCTAGCTTTGTGTGAGATGAGAGAAAGTGATGCTGCTGATCTGGAACCTATGCTCCACTGGACGAGCTTCGTGGTTCACGGCTTCTGGGATTTCTTTGTCCCTCAGACAACTACCGGGCCTTAGTGTTGACTATGTTTCCGACGAGGACTAAACGACCGACGACTGAACGACCTAACGACCTAACGACCTAACGACCTCACGACCTAATGACCTAACGACCTCACGACCTAACGACCTAACGACCTAACGACAGAATGACAGAATGACACAACGACCCAACGACCTGAAAAATACCCCATCCACCTCCCCACCCCGATGTCTTCGATTTCCGCTCTCCTTGAATCAGCACCATACTCGACCATTATATTGCTGCTATTAACTACTCATATTACGATTCCAACAACCATTTTTCATTCCAATCCAAAAACAACTTTTTTCACGATTCAGTGATCAACGAGACTCACAAACCTCTCTAAAGCTTAACACACTACGAGAACAGCAAAAAGGCTGCCTTTAGAATATGTATCAAAAGCTCTTATATAATTTCAAACCATACTGTCAACATCCGGCGGCAAAGAACGCGATGGTACTCTGGCACGTCACAAAGGGTTCGTAGAGTACCCATCAAACGAATGACTAGGGTGAGCGGTACCGTGTCTCCAGTCTTTTCTAGTGTATCTCATGCACAGGTTTCTGTACACTCAAGCCCCATTCCTTGCTCCCTTGCCCCCCCCACCCCCTACCCCCACTCCTTACCTTGAGTACCCTTGTCCACTCAGCCGCGTCCATTCGTCGCCAAACCCCCTCACCTTTTACACGCATGCCCTCCTCCCTCTAACCCCCATCCACCTTTCCCCCAACCCACTACCCAAAGCGCCCCCCATCCGCCTCCACCAAATTCCTACCCTCCACCTCCACAAAACCCTCGCCGCCAGCTTCAGCAACGTATTGTGGCGCTGTTAATTCCGCCGTGATGCCAGTGCAGCCATGCTTTTCTCTTGCCTCGTATTCTGCTTCTGTTCCGGCACGTACTTCGGCTTCTTGCTGGATGCGTTTGCGTTGGACGTGGTGTTTGAAATAGGAGAATGGCGACGACGGCGGAGATGAGGAGGCCGACGCCGATGCCTATTTATCTGTTGGCGGCTTTGGTGGTTGCTGCTGCGATTGTGAGGTTTGCAGATGAGGTCGCCTGCGGGGAAGTTACGGTGACGGTTGTCTCTGCTGACGGGAAAACGCTGCTGCTGTTAGATGTCGCATTCGCGGTTCTTCGGAAAAGGTCGAAATCTAATTTGAGAGCGGAGTTGGATCCTGCTGGTGGCTGCTTGATGCAAGCTTTATTTAGAGCATGTAAATCTGTAAATCTGTATGTTAGGAATCTCGGGTCAAGGGTCGTAGCATAAATGGTTTGTTTGAGGCTCGCAATTGCTTAATCATGACGCAGATGGAAGGGCATCCAAGCACCCTAGGCAGGCATTGTAAATTTTTTGGAAAGCATCATTCTTGCAGTTATTTCTTGCAGTAATCGTATTGCAGTGTCGTTTTGTTATCGTCCATGCTATTACCTAATGTCGTCTGCATGGATGCGTTGTCACCGCTGCAGATATCATTGCACTGGTTATATACTTGAGTCTGATTGTTGTCTGGGAAGCCGAAAGCACATAGGGCGATTGTTGCTTTCAGGTTATCTGCGTTGACGCAGAATTTCGTCAGAAATGGACCCAAGATTTGAGAATGTTTGGGCGTACACAACATCCACCATACATCTCCAATTTTCGTGGACGGATTGTACATGGAACTGGTCCTTTCGCAGCTAAGGCAGCTTCTAAATCTACGACCCGAGGTTGTAGAATTTGGCCCTATTACTCCCAGTCATCGCATACGATGTCCCAAGGATAAGTGCCGATATTATAACCGGTGAATGGACTGTCTCCTTTGCAAATGTCCACACAGGTTGAACTCTCATACACACAGAAAGCATCGCTATACTTTATGAGGGAACAGATCAAATAAATGATCAACGGAAGATAGTGGACAGACATGGTGAGATAATTAGATATGAAGGAAAAAGGGGCTCACGTTGGGAGAACAGAATGGGACGAAGGATATTTTCAGCTCGCGACTCATTATCGGCGCCTGATAATATTGATACCTTCTGGTGATAGCCAATTGGAGCGACTATTGCATGGGTGAATTTGAAACTGTGGAACATCCTTCAAGCCTGAGCGACATCGTGAGCTTTGTAATCGGTGGTGATACAAGGCAAACGTAGCGGGGCAATGCCTCGGACGAGGGCGTTCTGCTGATGAGGGTTTCTATCATGAAACAGATCTTCCAAAAGGGCTAGCCTCATCCGTAGCGACTTGGAGGATTAATGCATGGTTAGTCTATCGATTTTAAATTTTTATTGTGGTACTTATTTGGGATGGCTGACGAACCGAAACAGGTCGTGATTCGCATAGGGGCGAAGAAAGATTTAAACGCTTGCTTGCAGGAAGCTGAGACGAGGGTGGGTTTTCGATTTTCAACTTCGGACGTGTGAAATCCCAGAGAGGGTCAGGGATCGTTACCGTGCAGATGCTCGAAGAGTTTCCTTGGATGAGCCCGAAAATATTGATTAGTCCCACGCGGCCGCAGCACAAGGACCACCTAAAAATCCTGTTCTCCCAAACATTCCAGCTTATTCCAGCTCGAGCAGGATCTTTGGAATTTGGACTCTACGAGCGCCTTCCGCTACCAAGCCTTTTGTACTCCTCATACAAGGCTTTGAAAATCGACCTGCTGGTCGAATCCATCGCAGCATTCATCGTACGCATGACTTCCGGCTGCACTACATCTAGCATAGCATAAAGCCCAGGATCCAAGGCAGTCTTCATCTCTGGCAGCAAACGCCCCTTGAGTTGGCAGGTACAATAGTCCATAATCACATAAGGTAGGTGCTGCCCAGCTATGCTGCGCGCTTTCTTGGTCTCGTCGTTGAGTTCTTGCCGCGTATTGTTTGTCCGAGGCCTAGCCACTGCTGATACAGTGGGGGAACAGAGCGTCGTAAGTAGACGGGCATATGCTGCTGCGTGAGATTTTCCCAGAGAGGCCTTACCCATTAGATGTGACTCAATTAATGGAGTTCTTATTGCGTAGGGGATGAAAAGCGGTCTTAATAGCCCTTGCAGAGCAGGGACAACTAGATGGTAACGACCACCGAGCTTCTTGCGGTGAGCTGCAAGCAGTGTGCCAAATAGCCGGCACAAGCCTAGGTAAATTATGCCAGTGTACTTTCCACATGTAGCAGATTCTAAACGAGAAGATACGACTGCCATGGCGGTGAGTGTGTTGTCGACATTCCACTGGGAAATAGTTTGAGGCTTGTGAAAAATAAATCAGCGGAATTTTTATTGTGTCAGAAGCGTTGTTACTCACCTGCTTTTGCAGTAGCATTTGCATACATTGCATCGTCAATATACAACTACCGAGTCCTACTCGCCGTGACAGTTCAATGCAGAGAGCGTTGAATACTCGAGACAATACCACGGTGGCCTGCTCAGCTTGTTGAGTTGGGTCTAATCGAATTAGCATTTACAAAGGCTTTCCATGGCTAGATTACCTTTATACGTGAAAACGAGGTTTTGCAGCAATAGCAAGTTGTTGGTGTCCAGAGGTCCATATTCTTCCGTACTGGTGAAAGCCATTAGAGATTTCACTTGTGCTTCGGGCTTAAATTTCGATATCGCATCGCTGAAGCTTTTCAAAAATTGTCTCTTTCCCCGCAAGGATTGTACTGGATTCGTTAGCAGGGTTGCAAAAAATCGTAGAAAGTTCTTACAGCTATTAAGCGATTTCTTTGCAATCGGAAGCTGGTGAGTGAGCTCGCTTCCATGCGTTTCCAGGAGAAATGCTAGTTTGGTCAAGCACATCGATAGCTGGTCTGCGCTGCTTTCCATCCCGGCAGAGCCTCTCAGCGTCCCAGAGGTTCGTAGTTCTAGTAGTTCCTTTGTAATGAGCGATAATTGGGAGGAGACTAGAGGTTAGTTATATTTGAATTATGAAGTCTTGGAGGGTACAAACCTTCAGCCAGCCTAGACCCAATACAGATGAGATCCACACTACACATCATGCATTCAAGTATGATGCGTAGTGTCTTCCTTGTCCTTGAGTCTGATATAACGCCGGAACAGTATGTACCTAAATCATTACGCAGCCTTTCGAGGTGTCGCTGGCGTAAACCCGGGAGTGACTCCAAGGGTTCATTCAAGGTCTTTGGAAACTCGTTTTGGTGATGCAAGTAGAAGTCCAAGGAAGCTGTCACTAACACTGCCGAGGCGCATCCACCGTGGGGCTTAATTTCCCGGTTGACCTCTTGAGCGATACAACGATAGAAATCTGTAAGATAATTGACGCTATTTCTCTCTCTTAATCTTAACATTTGGTATCTTCAAGACGTTAGTAATGGTAAAAATAACCGACAGATTAGCACAGTATACTTCAGTATCTGTTGAGTAAGCTGCTTGAGTCCACTCAAAGCTGCAAGGTGGAGTTCTGAGGGATTGTCGTCCAGATTATGTGCAAGGCTTACTAGGAATGCTCCACCTGTATTCTCTTCTCTAAGCGGTTCTTCTTCTGACAGCTCATTAAGCTTGTTCAAAACATCAATAGACTTGCTTGGAATTGCTATAAGTTTGAGTATAAGGCTAATAGTTCTGACCGTGGTCACGGTATCATGATTCGTTTTCATAGTTTCCCGAAGTAGGTGATTAGACATTGTACTCCTTTCTTCGCGATCGAAGGCATGCACAGGTATACACTGGAGGCTTTCAAGGGCTAGCCGATGTCTCATCTTGCTAGAAAGTTTGTCGGACACCCTGGCGTGGTGAGAGTTTAAGTATTCTGAGATGAGCAGTTTCCGGTAACAACCTATACAAATCATTCGGCGATCCTCCAAAGACGCTCCAGAGTATCATACCTGCCGCTAAAGCATTTTCACTCAACAGGTTGGAACGGAGCAGCCTCTGCCACATCTTTAGATAATTAATATCGTTGGATATCGTTGGTCCACCACGCTGTTCATTGGACACTAGTTGCCAAGCAGCTCCATGGAAGAGTTGCTGGAAGAAGCGATGGTTTGTCTCATAGTCGAGGCACCTGTTTTGTGATCAGATTAAAGTCAAGACTTTTTTCAGTCAAACTAACTGTAACGCTTCTGGCGAGAAAAGCACTTGCGCTTGACAACCCATTATAAGGATCTTTGGAGACTCAACCCCATTGCTTCTGCCGTTCCATTGTGGAGCGGAACAGCTTCGACGGGATATCACCATATCTTCTGGAATCAGGAAATCGTTCAAGATCTTTTGATGGTTCAAGACGGTTTCGACTGCCCGTCTGATCGTTTGACAGGGCGGATTTTGTAGCATTTCGGTTCCGGATTTCTCAAGCGTCGCGAAGCTCAGAATGTAATAGAAAGCGTGGAGTTCTTCTGCGAAGTTGCACTTGGAGGTATCATAATCTACAAGTTTTAGAGCCCTGCGTATAACATGATCCTCTGCATATTTATAATGTGGTGCTGCATGCGGTATGGACCAACGTATGTTGATCGTTGTCAGTATTCTCCAGACTCTCCACATCTTCGGTATATTGGTAAATCTGTCATTTAAGGCAAGATTCAGAAGAGAGGTGTATATGGGTTGAACGGTTTCCATTACATCCTCAACAATGGCGTCGCTCGTGCATCCACTGATGGCACAGTCCAGGATCACTAGCGAAGCCAGTGGTCTTACGGTCTCGCTTGACACAATTGTAGTGAGATCAGCCTGCGCTCCTAGTAAAACTTGTCTGAGTTGTCCCGTTGTTAATGCAGATTTGATGAAACCTGCGACTGTTTGAGAAAGGTGGTTGTCTTCCCATATGCTTGTTTTCATGGCTTGATCTTCCAGCCGCTCGTGATAACATGTGAGCTCTTTCCCCCAATGATCGATGAAGCGAGGCAGGTCTCGCGCATGCACGAAAGCCTGCACCAGCGGTATCACAACGCCGACAATTATGTTACTATGTTCGTGGCTGTCATCCATGTTTACCTCAAACCTCATCTCCGTAACCTTTGTAAGTAAAGTGGTCAAGAACTTGTTAGGTTGCCGTGGCGAAGACAGTCTGATGAAAACATCTGGATTTAACTTAAGCACTAAACTGACAAAATCCCAACTAACAATGTCAGGCTCGGTACTTTTCGAAAACAAGCCTGAAAATCTAGATAGGAGTGTCTCCAGCATACTGATGTCTAACAGGACGTTATGATCAAGAGCCTCATGCAGCATTGACTTAATGGTACGCATTAATGGATCGGTTGAACTGGGTGACAATGGAGGCATTGCGCAAGCGCTTCCAACTAGTAGTCTGAATAAGCTCTGCAGCCATGGATTCTCAGCGGTGCGCTGTTTCGGTGTCTCTCGAGGGATGCACCTAATGGCAACATTGTAAAATACTGCAGCTAAAGAGACATCTCGTGCTTCACGCAATGATGTGGTTTTAGCAAGGGGAGCCAATAAATCGTTATACAAAGTTGATTTGGTTTCTTCATCGTCTCCCGCCCTTGACCGTTTCATGCTTAAGAACGAGGCGCGAGCTGGGGAGATGATATACTTCACCAGCAGCGTATCCAAAGACTGTGCAGTCTTCCCAATCTTGGACCACGAAGGAGACAATATTTGACATGTGAGTAGGAGTTGCAGAAGCGGCAACAAAGAATGCGTAGAGAATGCATGCTATCAGATCTCTTTAGTAACAGGACATACATAGTCTGTCAATTCAAGTTACGTACGAAGTCTGAATGGCCGGCCGGATCGTCTTTCCCGTCTGTGCGAATGTTCCATAGCGCAAGCATTGGACTTATACATCCATCAAGCATTTCTGCTGAAGGTTCATCAGATCCTCGTATTATTACATCAGTGACAGTAAAAGAGCTTCCCAGAATCGCAGCAGCATCTTGTGGAGAGCTTCTCAACGAAGCCTTCATATACTCCACACAGAAACCTCGCGATCCGTCAGGTAGATCCCTTGTTAAAGCCTCCGTCTCTCTGATAGTGCTACAGATAGATTTGTACAAAGCCTTAATATTAGGGTCAACTGTTTGGGATGGCTCGCTCGGAGAGGCTGCTGTGAACTCTCGCTTTCTTTTCTTCGACCTTTGTGGCGCTTCGACAGGAGATGCCTCAAGCGTGGCTGAGCTTGACTCAGCAGTGACTGAGACATCCTCACGCTCCTGTGGGCTAGATTCCTTCTCTTGATCAACTTTCTGCTGGAGCCACTGAAGTGTGTTGGTAATTATGACCATAAATTTGTAGGTATTGAGCAAACGAGCTGTATTAGCCAATGGTATCTGGATAGCCAGCACTCGAAAGAGAAGCCAAGCTCTGAAATCAATGCATGGACTTAGGCCAATCAGTAATATATCAGATGTTTGAGAAGCGGCTCCGCACCTGTCTAAGTGGATATCATCCGACTGAATTTTTTTTAGCAGCCATCTCAATGCCCACTCTTCCCTTAGTCCATATGGGGTTGTTTTTTGCTGCTCTTGTTGATCCAAAGATGAAGTTTGGTTCTTCACGTCTATCTGTATGCCTAAAATTTCACAAATATCGAGGATTTGCGTCTGGAACGGTTCATTGCTATTGTCTAGAGAAAGTATGCTTCGTTGGATAATCTGACTTTTTGAGGACTTCAAGATGTTGTTAGCAACTTAGAAACGTGTAGACCATGGAGAATTTGCTGGCAACATACCTGGTTCTTCAAGGCCATGCCGAGCCTTAACATGAGCCTGTGGTTGCTCTACCGAAATAATATCTGTCAGACGTACCTTCGATATGAGGACTGTGATTGGCTGAATAACGGGCATCATAGTTGATCCGGTTCCGCGCCGACAGAGCTCGGGTTTTCTACCAACACGGTTATCGACACCACCTATCGATGCACAAGTTTTCGTCCATAATAGAGTAAGACTGGCCAGCTATTCAATTGGATTCCACTGACTTTCCAGCCCCTAGATACCTCCACAATGGCTGATACGCCTCCATCTACCCCTTCTATACCGCCCGCGCGATCCTCCAGACCTGTCAGCGAGGCATTGCTCAACGAGAAGGTACATTATTCTCACCTTGATCATTGCTGCCAAATCCTGCATGCTTCTTGAGCGTCGAGTTTCAATGCACGTATATATCGTTACTACCTGATATTCTTTTGATTGCGATCTCCCTGTAATGTCGTGGCTAACGACCATATAATCACAGTGGGACCACGCCCTCTCCTCCTTCCTCATCCGCTCATCCCTTGGTCTCTCCTTTGGGGTGGTTTTTTCAGTCCTCCTCTTCAAGCGGAGAGCATGGCCCGCCTGGGTTGGGCTCGGTTTTGGGGCAGGAAGAGCTTGGGAGGAAGCAGATGGTAAGAATGACGTGCAGGAAGCTCGTATGAGAGGCTCAGCTAAACATGCTACAGCTACGTTTAAAAGGGGAGGCGCCGCGACGGGGAGGGAGGGTCTGAGACTGGTGCGGACGTGAGGATCGAAGGGAGTGTTGGCGGAAAGTACTCCGGTTATACTTGTTCCTTGTGGACGTCTGTACATTATGTACTTCATCATACACAAGCTCTATAAGAACGAATATGATACAAGATGAGATTTTTTTTTCAATTTGCTATTGGAAGGCAGACATCAAGATTTGCTTCTTGGGCGGTCATATTCAAGTTCTCTGAGGACTTCAGGTATGACCCTCGAAGCTGAGAATGTCTCCAGCCCTTTTGATAATGGTTCCTCTCTCCACCCATCGGACGTGTTGGAGATCTAGCGCAACGCTTCTTTCTGTCGTCAAAATATTAGATATTTTCGCAAGACATGGTATACGGCTCCGAATAAATCTAATCGCCCCAAATTCTGTTCGCCTCCAACGCATCTTGTAATAAGAAACCAATCCATGGGTATAATTGCGACGTTAGCCGCATGTCCTCGGTCATCAATGACCAGCCCCAGCAACGCCCAAAATGCTAATCTTTGACCTGATTCCGTTCTTCCACAACATATCTTTCACTAATCGCCACCGCTTAGCAGCATCAGTACTCCGTTCAACTCTCCCACAACCTTCTCTTCAAGTCGATTGTCCGCACCACTTCCAGGTCGTAACGGCTGTTGTCGCGCCCATGCTTCCTCCTTTTCACTTGTTGGCACAATTTTATCTCGCAGTGAAGCGCGCCGTTGCATCCAATTCTCTATGTCTTCCTTGATTTGAGCTCTATCCCATTTTGGCTCTGATATATCAGTGGCAATGATACCTGCACTTGCACCTGCTTCTCGAAATGTGTCAAGAACGGTACTTATAACTGCCAGTGTCTGAGCTTCCGAAACCATGCTCAATGTGATGAAACCTGCCGCTGGATCGGTGGGTGATGGGCCTTTGCCGTCAAAATTACTGGATGCGCGAGCTAGCTGTCCTGGAAAGCTGTTCAAAGCAGTCGATATCTCCACTGCTATAGGTGCCCCTACAGCATGTAGCAGATTAAGGTACAGTGGTAGGATACCACGAGACCAGATACTGAACATTCTTACTGGAGTGTCGAAAGGGCCCATACCTCGGGCCTGACGCAAATTTTGCACAAGATTTGTGTTCGAGATGTGAATTAGCAACCCTTCAACAGCCAAAGATTCCGCTAAAGCGGGTATGCTTGACAGCTCAAGTAGAAAGAAGATACTGAGCTCACCAAAAATGGGATCGCCATTTGTGGCAAGCTGGTCAGACCATGAAAGTAGAGCGCTCGCGCACCGAGCTGTTTGATGCTCAGAGAATTGCGAGATTAGCTGCGTGGTGTGCCTATCGATGCCTGGTACTGAAAGAAGTGTTCGCAGTATCGCAGTAATAAGAGCGAAATCAGCGGGGAGTACGCGAGAGGTATTGTCGTGCAGCGCTGTCGTCAGCGAGCGGAATCCTCGAGCGACAATTGTCCCGAGTATTTCAAGAGCTATCTTCAACGTCTCGGGCGAAGCTGAAGCTGCAGATTGTACAGATCTGCCCTCTGAGCCAGATGCCTGCAACGAATCCGAACCACGTGAAGATGTGTCTGATGTGTGGGCTGTGTGGGCTCGAAGAGCAAGCAAGAGAATTTTCAATAGCGTCCTATAGTACTCGGCACCCTCACCATCTATGCTAGACCCAATGTCCGTGGAATATAACCGTACGGTATCCCAGGCCTTTGGCAAGATGTTTTTCACCTCTGATGCTGGGGCCTTGACCTCAATCAACCGCTGTAGGAGTGTGAAAGCAAGCTCCATGCGCGCTTGGCTCAATCTTTCGAAAATGGCTTCTGGTAAAGACATATCGACATTTGATTCCAAGCAGTTTATGACGATCATTGCCATGGACCTCTGAAACTTCGCCTCCGTTTCCAAAGCTCTGCTCAATTCAATTGCCAGAAATTTCCAGCTATGAAGCAAATTCTAAGATGCCATTAGCCTAGATTCCAAGACCGCAAGCACAACTATACAAACCACCTGTGATTCTACCAACGACAGATTGAGGTTCGCTCTTACTAGCTCCTCGGCAAACCCCTGATTCCGTCGCCCAGCCCATGCAGGATTGAAACTAAATATTATGTTTGCAAGATCGAGATCGTAAAAGAATGAGTCCCCGAGTAGCGGTCGCTCCAGAGACGTCCGCTTGAGATTCAGTAGGCTGCAAGCTGGAAATTTTGATTCGAAGTTCTGGCGTAGATTACCTTGCAGAGATGCGTTGTAGCACGGGGTAGAAACGGCGTTACGGATGAAATAGGAAATCTTTGGTGTAAGCTTCTTTGCAAATGAAGGATCGCCGGTTTGTCGAGTATGATGTACGTACATCGCAAAGATGTCGAGAATGGAAGAATATATTTGGGTCGTGCTGTACTCTGTTACTTTGTCCTTCGTTGAGCCGGGACTTGGCTCCAGTGCCCCTATATAATCCAGCATTGCGGTAAGAAAATGAGGGTGTTGCTCCATAGTCACCAGGACCCAAGGCCAGGCGTCCGCAGCAAGGGATACGAATTCAAGCATGGCTATAGCTCTTTGAGGCTGTAACTTCCCGATGTTGGACAAACCATCGAGGGCGATCTTCAGAATTGGCCGGCTCCGTCTGGATGTCGCACCATCTGTTGCTTTGGGATTCTTAAGCGAGTCCCGAGGCGTGTTGCCTGTCAGGACAAAGATGGCAAGCCATTGCTGACGTTTGCTCACAATGGCCGAGAGAAACCGCCAGACCTCAACCGATAAGTGTTCATTACCGACAGGTTGGTCAATGGAAGACAGCACTTCTAGAAAATGACTCGCCGTTTCTTGGCCGAGATGACCTAGTAGAGAAGGTGGTTGGTTGTTCTTTGTAGCTGCACAACATATCAAAGCATGGAAGAGGTTAGCGACTGGAGATCTGAAATTTTCATCAGCAGCGTAGACACTGGCCAGAATTGGAGAAGCTCTAAAAACCTGTTCCTCCAGGTGCGATGGTGGGTTTTGAAGCAGCCGGTTCACCTCAATCAATGTGGTAGCAAGGGTAACAGCAGCTCTTACTTGAGAGGTCCACGATTGCAAGCTTCGGGTGGATAGGCTGGTATCTGAAGTCGACGACATGCCGTCGGAAAAGATTTCCAGTAGTGGATGGACGGAGAGGTCGTTACTTGATGTTGACAAGAACACGTCCACGATGTACTCTGCAGCTGGCGCCAGCGGTTCGACCAGCTTGTTGGAGATGTTCGGATCATCGTCGACAGCAAAGCTATACTTCAGTATGTTGCTGAAGACTGTACATATAAAGGTGTTGATCTCTAATCGTTCTTCTGGTGCTGCAAATCTCCAATTCTTGGTGCTTTCGAATACATCTACCATGATCCGTTGAAGGCTCAAAAGAACCTTCTTCATGGCAGTCTGTGATATACCACTACTTAGCGTGAGGTGGCTGGAGAAGCGTGTAATAGCTTTCGTAGGGGTTTTGCGAGCGACTGCATGTCTAATGGCATCCTCGACAAGTGCATCAAAGACTCGTATGCAACCCAGGACGAATTCGTAGCGCCCGGTGACCATTTCCGTTGATGCAATCACCGCACTGATCTTACTTTCGCCTCCGCTAATGCCTAATAGACTACTTCTTCCAAGGAAAGGCCACACACGGTCGGGCATTACCGGCAGAAGCGCATGTGTGAATTGGATACATCGCACGAGAATATCGACGGATCCGTCCTCTTCAGACACATTACGACGTCTCTGCAACTCGTTTTCGAAGATCTCGAAGACAACTGAGATTACATCCTGATTACGATCGAGTCCATCGCTGGCTTTTTCTAAAATCTTTCGCGCAGCCTCCTGGACAGTGAGGGGTCCCTGCTTCGCCGAAGTACTCTTGACAGTAGTAGAAATCATGACACTCATCAAGTCAATGATCTCTGCAACTACCTCTCGTGACAGCGTGGTGTCCGAGTACCCGTCCGAAATATCGCTGACAGCCAACGAAAGCTGGAGTATTTTGCCCATATACGCCACACCAGAGTACTCGTAATGCCACATGACCACAGGGGGCCTTGTTTCCGAAAGAATACGCCCCACTGTTCCGCCAGGTAGTTCTAGAGCATCTGATGGTACAGTACATGCCGTTGAGGCACGCAACCTCCTCTTGCTGGGCCGGGACGTTGCTGGGTCTGGGCCGATGAAGCTGAGGCTGTCTATCAGCTCCACATAGTTGACCTCCTCGTCCTCTCTGATAGTTTTGTAGCCAACAAAACCAGCAGGCAGCATAATCGTGATCTCGTCAACTTCGTCAATTAAAGGCCAAATTGCAGGCAATCCTTCATCATCGTTGGCACTACAAACAGCCAGTGCCCGACAGAGTTTCAGAAAAGGTAGTGTTTCGTATGGGAAGCGAGACAAAGCTGTCCCGAATAATCTTTGCATGAGTCTGTCATCTTTGAGAAAGACTAACGCAGGTTCGGCGTCACCAAGCTCTATTGGTCGCTCCAAAACATCCCAATAACGCTCAGAACCAGTCAAGACTGCTAACGCAGCAATTAGCAGCGCTGGCTGGTATTCAACTAAGCCTAGGACGGCCTGGATCAAGTCGAGAAGAACCCGGCGCATTCTGAGCCCAGATTGTCCGTTATGTTCTGATCCGAAAGGGGTGCAGTAGTCGACCGCTAAAGCCGTGAGTATATTGAATACCCCATTTACATCAACAGCACGTTCGGCAAGATAAGCAATCGGGTCTACATCCAGAGCGGTCAGCATTACTCTTTCAAGCAGTTCCTCTAAGAAGGACAACTGGGGTGATGTGTCACTACTGGTCGACGATCGACTCCTGTAGGACGACTGCTCCGGACCCTCGTTATCAGACTCAATTACACTGAATCTCTCAGATGCACGGTCGGACTGTCGGATCTCCCTCTTCTCTTTGATCTGAAGAGCATACCCTCTCAGTGTTTGTAGGATTATACCCCAAGCGAGGACCGCAGGACTAGCGGTTATGGGGCAAGCGTCTGCCGCAGCAATCAATGTATCTTGCACTTCGCTAATTACAGCTGGATTGAGGATGTATGGAGCATTATCAGTAGATTCTGGGGCTGCCGTACCCGCAGCAGAGATTTCCGAAAGTAGTGCGAGCGCCGATGGAAGTCTGAAGATTGCGAGTGAGACAAGTGCAACGAGTGATTGAAGTGGTAGATCGTATGTATCATGAAGCGCACGAAATGGCTATGCAACGTCAGCGGCTATCCCTATTATTCACTCGGCCAAAACTTACTGGCTCGAAGACCTCAAAAAAGGCGTATCGATTCATGAACCTGAACCACGAAAGAAATGCATCAGATCTAGTAAGCTTTGTCGACGAGTCCAGCAGCACCAAGATAGTTTCCATGATATGGATCATTTCGAGTATTTGGTTACTTGCCCAAGCGGCCTCCATGTCCTCCTGCAGGCCTTGATCCTTGAACCATCCAGTGCCCTGCTCCAAACCCGTAGCTCGAGTCTGTAGAGCATCTACAGCGCTGACAATGTGATTTTTGCCGCCTTTTGAAGAAACACTATCGGCCTTCCAATCCGCTAACATCGCATCTCCAATTTCTTGTACCCAGTCAAGACTCGCCACTGCTTTGTCCTTTGGTCGCTCCCTACCCTTGTGACTAGCCTGGCATCGCGCCCTTGAGGCGACATATTCACTCGTCTTGATTATGTACCGGCGTTCGGACAGATAAACTTTAAGGAGCCGTTTCTGGCGTGATTGTAAACTGTCGAAAGTACCTGGATCACCTTCTTCTAATCTTGAGGACTTGACCAGGACCGGAGACCGCGGGCTAGGTCGCGTAGTTTGTAGACTGCCACTTCTTCCCGTGATGTTTTTTTGCGCTAATTCATCCGCGGTATTTTCTTGTAGTAGTTGAACACAGGATCTCATCTGCCATTCAAGCATTGCAATCCTGAGGGCGGCCATCTCGTCGATACTTGTCTCTTTGCTGAGCCATATTGTGTCATCTTTGAGCTGCTTGACATCATATTGACCATCGTTCGAAGGCGGGACGTTAATAGCGGAAGTTTTTGTCTCAAAGCTCGATTTGGTTTGGGAAGTTGAAGGGGAAAAGGGGGAGAACGAGCGGACCAGTAGGTCAAGAGTATGGGAGTCGATCAGATGCCTTCTCAAGGAGCTGTCGGCTGACTGGTCATCGAGCTGCGACAGGCCTGTGAAAGCTGCCTTCCATGATCTGGGAAGTCATAAGCCGTTGTACCACATACTTAGACTTTACTCACATTAATTGATGTTCCCCGCTCAAGCACCTGTCAAGAGGGGGGAAGTAACAAGACTCTCCAATTGGTGCCATTAAGGCATCACTGAGCTGTCTAACACGATACCTTACTGGGAGCGTAGAAGTAGGGTTTAGGTTAGGAAACGCGAGATTCGTTTCTGTAAGATTCCGCTAGCGCGTCAGCGTCAGCTTACAATAGGAGCCTAATATTCAGCAGTGAATCATCCAGCACACAGCGCTTTCCACATTTCCAAAACACCTCTGCTGATCTGGCTAATACTAATGCTCAACGATCCCACATCTACCATAGCTATCTCACCCTAGATTGTGGACAATGGTATTGGAAGCCCGCGCCCTGATCATAAACATCCTTAATTTCCAGTAATTGTGCCCTTTGAAATCATATCTAATTAAGACAATCGACAAGCTGAAGGCTTGCCAACTAAGATTTTGAGCCTAAGGTAACGCTGAACCGCCTTGTCAAGCCTTGAAACAGCAAGCCTTCTACGATTTTGGGGAAAGTTGACTGATTCTTGAGAATGGCGCCATCCAATCTTATTGATCACTCTCCAAACCACCCAGAGGCGGCACCGCCAATACCAAGCGCGTCCAACTTAATACTTATTGACAACTATGATTCTTTTACTTGGAATGTATATCAATATCTAGTCCTGGAGGGGGCTTCGGTCACTGTATACCGCAACGATGAAATTTCTGTTGATGAACTAGAAGCACTAAATCCTACTCAACTTGTGGTAAGTCCTGGGCCTGGACACCCAGATACAGATGCAGGAATAAGTATCGAAGTAATCCAAAGATTTGCGGGGAAAATTCCAATTCTAGGAGTCTGTATGGGAGAGTAAGTTATGCCGTTCATATCGATTGTCGAGTATCTTGAAGCTGATTGACATCCTAGACAATGTATATTTTCTGCCTTTGGCGGTAAGGTGGAGGTGACGGGCGAGATTCTGCATGGAAAAACTTCTCCGCTACGCCACGACTCTAAAGGGTTATATGCAGGTCTTCCTCAAGATCTACCAGTGACGCGCTATCACTCGCTATCAGCTACGCACCCCAGCCTTCCTGAATGTCTCGAAGTCACATCTTGGATTGCGAGTGGTCCGGATGGCGGCAAAGGCATCATCATGGGCGTCCGTCATAAAGATCTTCTTGTTGAAGGAGTCCAATTCCATCCCGAGAGTATACTGACTGCCGAGGGAAGAACAATGCTTAAGAATTTTCTGAATATGAGGGGTGGCTCCTGGGCCGAGAATGACCATTTACAAGAGCAACAAAAAGCGCCGACACTCCTGAATGGTGTCAATGACATTAATGGCACGAATGGCAGTCCTATGCCACATTGGGTACCCCCGACAGATGCCAAACCGAAACAAAATGAGTCGATGTTAGATAAGATCTACAGGCATAGAAAGATTGCAGTTGAAGCACAAAAGCTTATTCCTTCTCAACGGCTTCATGATTTGCAATCGTCGTATGATTTGAAACTTGCGCCCGCCCAGATCTGTTTTCCAGACAGGTTAAGAGTCTCACCATATCAACTCTCGCTGCTAGCTGAGATTAAGCGAGCTTCGCCGTCAAAAGGTGACATTTCGTTAGAGACCTGTGCTCCTGCACAGGCGAGGAAGTACGCTTTGGCTGGCGCTAGCGCAATCTCAGTGCTCACAGAACCCGAGTGGTTCAAAGGAAGCATCGAAGATCTGCGAGCGGTAAGACAAAGCCTTGAAGGTATGCCGAACCGGCCGGCTGTCTTACGCAAAGAATTTATCTTTGATAAGTACCAGATCCTTGAGGCGAGGCTGGCAGGAGCGGATACAGTATTGCTGATTGTGAAGATGCTTGAAAAAAGCACTCTTCGGACGTTGTACTGTTACTCGCAAAGTCTTGGTATGGAACCCTTGGTTGAAGTCAATACTGTCGAAGAGATGGAGATTGCCACCAGCCTTGGAGCTCGAGTCATTGGGGTCAACAATCGCAATTTGACTAATTTTGAAGTCGATCTCGATACGACCACACGTTTGATGGAAAAGGTACAGGACGGGACAGTTGTCTGTGCTTTAAGTGGAATATCCGGTCCAAACGACCTCAAAGCGTACAAACAGAATGGAGTTGGTGCCGTTCTAGTTGGGGAAGCTCTAATGCGTGCTACCGATACTGCTGCGTTCACTAATGACCTCCTTGGGGGCGTAGAGACAGTCTCTAACAGCCTCGATAAACAAGATCTTTTGGTCAAGATATGTGGTACACGAACGCCAGAAGCTGCCAAGGCCGCGATCGAGACAGGGGCGGATCTCATTGGTATAATATTAGTCGAAGGGAAGCGCTATGTGTCTCGAGATACTGCTCTTTCGATATCAAAGACAGTGCATGAGACTGCAAAGCCATCGATGAGAGATGACACAGAGCCTAGCCCTAATCCCCTGCCAGGAGCGACCGAATACTTTGATCATACATCTAATTTCTTCCGTCGAGCAGATAGGGCTCTCATCGTTGGCGTATTCAAGAATCAGCCGCTGTCCTATGTTCTTGCCCAGCAAAAGCTGCTAGATCTTGATGCTGTCCAGCTTCATGGTTCCGAACCCATTGAATGGGCGTCTCTCATACCAGTACCTGTGATTCATCGCTTCGGGCCTAATGATGCAGAGCTTGGTCGCAGAGGGTACCATGCCCTTCCACTACTTGACTCTGCAGCTGGTGGAACAGGACAGATGCTGGACTTGGCTGCAGTTCAAACAGCCTTGGACTCGGACCCTGGCCTGAGCATAATCTTGGCGGGTGGACTGAAGCCGGAGAACGTGGGGAGTGTGTTGGAGCAGCTTCGTGGTCACGGTTCGAGAGTGGTCGCTGTTGATGTCAGTAGTGGAGTGGAGAAAGACGGTGCACAGTGCCTAGAAAGGATCAGAGATTTTGTGAGGGCGGCGAAACATGCGGAAGTGGAACGATGATATGGTGTGTCTTTTTGCATGTTTATTGGGACTGGAAATATACTCACTTGGCCTTTCGTATATCTTTTTATCGTCATTCGACATCTCACATACCCCCAATAAGCAACTCTGAAAGGCAGCTATCAAGATTTATTATAGGCAAATGTCCAACTCCTTAACTGAACCAACTCGTTTTATCTGCACAGTTGAGATACTTGTTAGGGTTCAGAAGCGCAGAGCGTGGCCCGATATTTCATTCCATCTGATGATGCAATGCGGAATCATCCTAGTGCCTTGGACCTAAATGTGAGCATTGCGATGGCAAATTTGGCGGAGTCGAGAACCTCACCTCCAAAAGAAAATTGACGCGCATTCATCGATTAGTCTAACCCTTCGTCCCAGCCGGCTCTATGTCCGATGAACTTCCCTTCAACATCGTTACCACTACCACATCCATTGAACATCAAGCCGTCAATCCAACCTCAGTACCGACCTCCTAGCCCATAGATCTCGACCTCAAAACACGTCGTGTGCATCTAGCCGGCCAGATCTCCTACAACTCAGATCGCAGTCGTTCCGTCCTACGACATCCGTCGTTTACAGTGAACTTTACGTCTACTCTTTTCTCGCTTTTTTGTCACTCCGACACTACCTTTTCCCTTGGCGGAAAACTTCACGTCTTCATAAGTTCAAGCTTTAAGGACTTATCAACATAAACTTTGCTTCCCCTTACGCTTACAAAACCTCTTGAGCAGTTATTATCAGAGTTACCTCTACTTCTCTTCTTTTTTATCTAATACTACCTGCCGACATGAAGGACCCGCTCAAGCGTTTCACAATTGCAATCACCGGAGATTTTGGCGAGACGCGCACGCACGACAAGATGAGACAATGGATAGAGGCCAACGGCGGTACCTTTGCGCCTAAGATCTCCGCCGAGGTTACGCATTTGGTCTGTAGCAAGGAGCATTACAAGAAGTCGGTCACAATGGGTACGTATGCTTACTGGTTTCGAAAGCTTATTACTCACACTTATGCCTTACCAGTTCAGCAAGCCCGCGCAATCAAAAGCCTGAAAATTGTCACTTTCGACTGGCTGGAAGATAGCCTGATGAAAGGATCTCGGAAAGGGGAGAAGCCCTACTTGCTGAGCCGTCAAGTCAAGATCGACGCCAAAGCCAAGGCCGAGAAGAAGGTGGTCAGAAAAGAGAATATCCAGAAAGGCTGTAAGCTTCTCTCCAAACACTCTATTCTGTCATCAAGGAAGCCGCTGACCGTCCCGAAGTAGAAACCTTTGAGAAATCCTGCCGCGATTTCCAAGACGCAATGCACTCCGGTACTCACCACTTCCCCTTCCAAACCACTCATCCAAACCCATCACTAACCTCCCCGCTCCCAAGACGGCTACCACATCTACCGCGACCGTACAAACTTCCTCTATGACATCACCCTGGCCCGCATTGACCTCCTCACCAACAGAAATGAACGCTACTCCCTAAAAGTACCTCCCCCCCTCCCCCTCGCCGCCCTTCTTTCACCCCTTATTCTAACCCCTAGCTCACCCCCCCCCATAGCTCCACGAATCCCACACCATCCCCCACCTCTACGCCACCTACATCCGCTACAGCGGCCCCGGCTCGCAAGCCACGCAGGTGCTCGCGCCGCTAGGCAGCGCTTTCGAGACGGCCATGGAGGCGTTCAAGCGGTTTTTCAAGGTCAAGACGAGGAGGGAGTGGGAGGAGAGGAAGGCGTGGGGGGGCGTGGATGGGTGCTTTGTCTATACGGCGCCGAAGGCGGGGGAGCCGGCGGGGGAAGTGGAGACGAGTTATGGATTCGGGGACCTGGCGGCTCGTGGGTCCCGTGCTGGTATGTATGGGGGCTGCGATGCTGCCCACCGATCGTCTTAACGGCGGGGCGCCTAAGGGTGGTATGAACGGGTTCGTTGCCGGCGCACCTGCGCACTACACGGCCAATATCTAAGAGCCACCGTACGCCGCGGCAAAGGACTTAACTCGGACGTTGGAGAAAACCGTCCGAATCGCGTTTTTCGCTCGAAACTCTATCAAGGGGTTACAAGCACCAACCTACATAGCAGCAAATACATCCGTTTCCACCTGGATCTCTCGTCGAACACTCCCAATCATCCACGCTTAACCCAAACATCGACTACCTGCCCCTCGAGCCTCTTGAAACCTTTCCATGCTCAGCAGCGCCTCCAGTCCAACTAAACATCAAAAACAGCAAAAGTCCTTCCCGTTTCTCCTCACCCAACCTCCACCGCACCCCCTTCCCCATCCTCGTCGCCAGAGAACCCCGCATACCCTTCCCACCTCCACCACCTCCGCAGATCATTTGGGCCAGAAAAAGTGTAACCCTTCAGAGATCAATCCTCTCATCCTTTAAAACTCACCACAGCCTTTGAACTCGGCTTACCAACATCCCCTCAGCGCACCCTACCTACGCTTCCCTCTAAGTAAATTATCAAAAAGCAAGCAAACTCCGCTCTAATGCTCATTTATAGTAAATATTAGCGTAATTTATGCCATTTACATTGTTTTTTGAAAAAGGAGCAATATGGCTTTTGAAGATTGTCTTTTTTTGACAGTCATCTGTCGTTCGTATCAATCAATTTTTTTCCCGCAAAATAACCAACTCCGTCGCAGGTCACATCCTCTCCTTTCCTTGTCCATTCCTTTCCTCTTCTACATACTCCTTCCTCTCCTTTCTCCAAGGGTGCCTTCAAACGATCGGAACTGGAATCCCTTCGTGGTAATAATCAGGAGGCAAGCTCGTCGTTATGTTGCTGTGTTCAGGAAGCTGAATATGTTCTCGCCGCCCTAGTACTACTCTATCACTTAAAAGGAGGTTTTGGGTTTGGGCAACATGTTTCGTACCGTTAATCCCCCTATTTCTCTCCTCGCGGTTTATTTCTCGAATCCTAATCCTTAATCCTAATCCTTAATCCTAATCCTTAATCCTAATCCTTAATCCTAATCCTTAATCCTAATCCCATGCCAAACCCGACCTAACAAACAAACCCATCCCAATCCCCCTTTCCCACCCCCCCAATCTCACCTCAGAACCGCCTTTTCCAACACCACACACACACCACAGAGATCGTGCCGAGCAGCCGCGTTCATCGTTCCCACCCACCGATCCCATCCTACAAATTTTTCCTCCTCAGAAAAAGTTTCTTCAAGAGCAGAGAGTTATTGTTTTTTTTATAGTATATTTCTTCATTTCAACATCCGTGTGAAAACCAAAGCGAATCCTTTACATGACCTACACATCTCCACCGCCCAAAACCCCTCATCCTCGGCCATCGCGGTCATTGATTCCTCATTGTCCATCACCAACCAAACCAAATCAAATCCCAGTATCGTCCCATCTCGTCATCCGCCACCCATGCCAACTCCACCGCCAGAACCCCCAATTACATCTCCATATCCCATTGCCCCCAAGTCTCGCCCCTCCCCTTTTCTCTCCTCATTCAAAAACCATCAACACCAACCCCCCCCCACAACAAAAACATCCACTCCAACGCCGTATTCTCCCACAACAACAACAACAACAACAACAACAACAAACTCCCTCCCTACCAACCCCAACCCCATCTCCCCAAAACCTCACCCCCCCGGCCCATCTCCACCATCCCCATCATACACGACCCTATCTAATCCCATCAAACCCCATCAAACCCCTCTTCTCAAATTTCCCTTTTTCCCCTCCTCAACCACCCCTCCTCAAACAAAAAATTCACTTCAATGTTGCACTACTGTATATTATCCATCCATACCAAAAAAAAAGTCTTTTTCAAAATCCCCAAAAAGCTAATATCGATTTTTTTTTTTCTTTATCGAAAAAACCATTCATCGAATTTCTTTCGCCCTTGCTTTTTTTTCTTTCGTGGAAGGAGGAATATGTTCGAAGATTGGGGGATGGTCGCATTCTCTAGAGTGCCTTTGCATCTGTTCTTTGAATCTTTGAAAAAACGCTTCCTCTCTCATCAACAGCCTAAAACCCAAACATCTCCCCTCCTCACCTTCAATGATACCACCATCGGATTTTTTCCAATCTACCCAACCCCCCCCTTCCTAATGGTACAAACAAACAAGCAAAGAACCCTCACATGTAGCGAATGAAAAGGTTCGATGACATAGTTCTGGATTTTGCAGCACCAGGGGGGGAAGCGATGACTCTGCTCCTTGTGGCGCGCTATGCTTATTTACATCCTGCTTTGTTGTTACTGCCGTTTCGTAGACCTTGCTGACTCTCCTCATAGTAATCCCTGTAGATAACACCTAAAAGCTACTTCAATCACATGGACATTGGCATCGAGAATTCTGTGCAACCATCATGTTTGTGTTTCCGTTTCTCTAATGTCCTTCAATACTGTAGCTCGCATAGCAAGTACACCCCCCCATCTCTTATGGCTAATACAAGCCCAACTGAATCTTCCTCCACAACCCTCCTGCCTCCCTGCCATCACTGTATAGCCTAAGCCATCATCTCGTATCCATCTCTCCTCTCATAAGCATGAAAAACGCCAACTCGAAAGATTTGCCGGCAGGTCGTCCGGGATGCAAACTAGGTGCTATCCAGGACGAAACAGAATAGCCGATAGCAAGACCAGCTGTCGAGGTAGAAGTGTACACAAGGAACGTGGTTATTAATCAGTAAAATAAGTAAAGACTGTCGAAAATGTCATAGTCGTAAAGGGCATGCAGGAATTACCAGTAAACCTCTGGAATGAAGTGCACTTTTAAGCTGTCAGAGTAGCGCCGTTGGGATCTACCCAAGGCGAATTGCAGAACCGTTGGGCAGCAATCAAAAGATGGAGCTCTTGCGCTTTTCAGCCTCCTGGAGCACCAGAAGAGGCATTTTGCGTCTCCCGTCCACGGCTTTGGATTCCTCAGCTTTGACCTCCACAAGCTTGCCTCCAATGGTCGCACCTTCATCACTGCTGATACTAGCAGTAGTAAATGAGGCGTTGCCGGTCGAGCTCCTGTCTCGTGAACGTTCCTTCAGCTCTTTCCGCTCAGATCCAATGGCGCCGTTGGCTGTTGCACGCAAGCTGCCTAGACTGGGCGTGCCAGACAAACTGCCGCTGCCGCTGCCACTACCGACGCTATCCGTGTCGTTGTCGGAAGAGACGGAGAACGTAATTTCGCACTCACTGGCAGGGGTCATGCTCCCAACACTATCAATGGAACCGCTGCCACGAGATGCACCGCGACGCTCCAAGCCTGCACGTACGAGATTGTGCACAGCACGACGACGTTGCCGGGTAGCGAAGTTTTTGCTGCCTTCGTGCTTTGCCGTTGGCTTAGCAACAAGTTCCTCCAACGATGGAGGTCCTCGAGGCTGACGGATAGGATGTTCCCCAGCACGTGCCTGTCCAGGCCCGAAAGTACCAGACATGGGAGTCTGAGGAAACCCAGCTGATCTCGGCACGCCAGTCTTCAGACCATCAAGTGGGCTAGATGCACCTGCATTGGAGCTCGGAGCGAAAGACAGTGACTTCTGGTGGCTTCGTCGGAAAGCGGTGGCGGATGGAGGCGGGAGTGGGTTCACGTCGACCGGTGGGGACGGGTTTGACTTTGGAGGAGAAATAGAGCGATAGGTACTCGGAGACTCGGTTCGATAGGCGTTGAGAGGGTCTGAGGTCTCCGCTGGCGGAGGCGAGATTTGAGCACGGAAGGTAGGCGTTAGCGGAGGTGGTGAGTGACTAAGATCTTGGGTAGGAACAGCGGGCGGAGAAACAGCTTGGCCCTGAGCCAGGTTATCCATATAGTACGACTGCTGGCCAGTTAGGGGATTGTAGACAGAGTAGACCCCAGGCTGGTTGGCAACTGCTTGAATCACCGGCTGCAGTCCATTGATGGCTTGCTGATTGGTGTTATAATAGCCATTGTTGAGCGTCAACGGTGACTGGACGTATTGTTGTTGTTGTTGATGTTGTTGTTGTCCAATTCCCTCATTGAGATGCATCCCCTGGAACTGTCGTTGAGCTGCCGCCGTAACGTTGATAAGCTGTTGCTGGAGGCGCATCTGCTGCTGCGCAAGGTATTGATTGGTTGCAACAAGCTCTGCATAGATATCCGGGTCCATGCTGGAGTTATCATGCTCCGCAAACGGTATGGCAGGTGGTGCGAGGATTGACTGCGCACTTGCGATCATTGGCTGGGCACCAGGATACATGTGGATGTTCCCATCTCTAGTGTATCGACTTGGGTCACTCTTCGGAAAATTCCCACCAATTGCTGTCTGGGGGGCATTGTAGCTAAACTGGTTGTTCTCTTTGTTGAGATATCTGCTCTGCTGCTCAAATCCAAAGCGTTGCTGCACCTGGGTTGGCGGAGCGGAAGTGGGAAAGGTTGGAGACCTTGGAGCGGTTCTCAGCCCGGCTAGAAGGTGAGAACGACTAGTCCTTGGTGTCGGATTAAGGTTGGCTTGCTGAGTCTCATCGATGGTTGAGATGTTGCTAGGAGGAGCTACACTGAGACGCTTGATATGAGATCCCTTTCCACGGGAGGCAAATCCAGACCCAGGAACGCCGAGGCCATTTGTGAAGGAGTTGTGGTGGTTGTAAGTCAACTGAGCGAGGCCGCCAGCGTCTAGACTCATATTGACTGAAAGTGTCGTAGTGTTAACGTATGTGCAAGCGTTGAAGGGGCGGAAGAAAGTTCCGATGTTGATGTCAAGAATTCGGTAGCTGCTCGAAAATCCTATACAAGACGAGTAGCTAATGGCCTAAGCTGAGAAACGGTGTATCTAGGTAGGTGAATGAATTCAAGATGTCCTTGTTGAGGGTCCCAATTATTGATGCGACAAGCGACCAGTGTTTCTGACAGAGTGTGGTTGGACGGACTCTTGATGTGCGGGTCGTATCAGTTGTTACAAGGTGGAAGTAGACAGCAGAAGCAAGATTGCTACCGCGTAGATATGATTAAGAAACTTGATCTCTCTATTCCAAAAAGCTCAGATCAGCCAAGTGTTTGTGGGTGATTTTGTGTTGGAGAGGGCCGCTCACCTTTTTGGGGTTACACGACCAGCCGGTAGGTGAATGCGAGGAAGGAACGACGGAAGAAGCTCAACGTGATTGTGGGGTCAGAAGTGAATTACAAGTAGGCACAAGTGGCCTTTTTAAGGATTGACGATATGTAAATTCGGAAGGTGCACGATGTGGCGATGGAGGACTTGTCGTTGCGCTGCAATCCACAAGACGAGGATCTAAAATGGTCGAGATGAAGCACGGTACCTTTTCGCTCGCGACAAAGCTTTTTCGATGTGTGTGACGTGATGCCACTTCGGACGGACACGCCTTTGGAGAAGGGGGTTTAGCGACAAGAACGGCGAAAGAACGGGATATGGAAGAACAAAGAGGTAAGATGATCAACGACAGTTGTGTGGTGATGGTGGTGATGGTGGTGATGTGGTATTATGAGATAGACAAGGGTAACAGAACCCAAGGGTATTACTGAAGGGAGAGTGGAAGTGTAAAGTGTGCAGTGATGATAAAGTCGAATTGGGGGACTGGAAGTTGAAATCTGCGCGGAGGGGATGGAAGAGAAGCGAAAGCCACTAGCACAGCTAGTGTCAACGCGACTTGGCTTGATTGGGTTTGGCGTTGTTGGTGGTACTTGGACTTCGAATCAGAATTGCTCTGGGCTTGACTTCCTCCATCTTACCAGGAAACTTGCGCCTAATCAGGGCTGGAGTTGGACGGCAAATTACTTAGGGGGGTGCCCGTTGATACATGGCATGCCTCTCAATCCACCACTTCTCCAATTCAATTCGCTGAACCTTCACCTCTGGCAGTCCCCCACCAGTTCTTCAACCCATCACACCAAAAAGGCGGTGAAGATTGATTGCAGCCAGTGAACGACACCAGTGGTGAAAAGCTTTTCCCCCTCCATTGAGAAATCAGCACTTTCACCGAGGGGTATCTTCATATGGCGATCCTGATGATGGCCGGCTGCTGGCCATCTGTCCCGTCTGGAAGATGTTACGGCGCTTAAGCAAGGTCCTTCACACATCTTCCGCGACCAATCCCCCGTTCCCACACCATGTGGCTTTATTCCTTCCATTTCACCTCTCGGTACGCTGGAAGTGGTATAGGCTTGCAGCACTCGGACGTGGGCGTGCGTGAGCCAGTCAGTCGCCACCGCCGTTGAGAAAAGTCGGCCATACAGTTCACAGTGCATGACACTCAAGGAATCCCACCAGCTTTCGAGACAATTACGTCAAACAAAGCGAAAAGTTTGTGAAGGAAGAGATCAAAGCACAAAAGGCACTATACCTGAAAGAGGTTGCGCCTTGCACAATCATCTGTTACAGACCGGTCGCAAACGGCCATTTGGGGGCCTTGTGGCTCAGATGCAGGAGTCAAGAAATGTCTCGGATTTGTGACATCGCTTGTCTGCTTGCACATCCCATATTTAGACTTGAAACAGCAGCGCATTTAGATCACGTGAGCTTCTAATGTTGCTGTGCGTTTCAGATTTCTTGTTAGTTTTCAGCTGACTCCCTATTTTTTGCCAAACATATGCGGCTAGCGAACTGCTGTCTTCTTTGCGCCTAACAGCAGTACCTCAGCTCAGTTTTCTTGCATGAAGAGAAATTCAAGTATCAAGTGTCACCAGGATTGCATTGGTGGCTATTTTGGGTAGAGCAGTCTGTACCTGAAGAACCGAGATCCCAGATATCAAAGCGTGTACTAGAATTAAATAACAGTCGTGCTGATTCGTTACAATAGTTTATAGCTCTCAGATCGATATGGTCATGCGATTGACAAGTCTTTCCCACACTTCAATGAAACAGCATTATCGGCTTAGATTCAATAATCTCTAAACCCATATGACCAATAGAATTGGCTGAATGGCTGTAGAGAATGGGTCAGTTTCGGCCAATTGACATTTTGCTTTGGGGGCCGTCCTGTCGAAACGTCCCTTGACACGAGATGGGGCAGCTGCCATTTCTCCATATCAACACTGTGCGCTGCGGGCACTTTACGTTAGGATGGCTTAGGTAGTAGTGACTTTGGTGACGGTATCTTAGAAGTGGCTCGATGAAAGGGTAATAGGAACAAGATGTCTACTTGCCATCGAGCTCGTTCCTTAGACTCTTTAAGTAATTGGATGAAGGAGACGTCAAATTTCTGGTGTTCAATATTAGTTGAAGTTTGAGCGCACTTATGCCAACTCAATTTCCAAGCCAGCGAGGCTCATGAAGAAGTAGTCCGAGTAGAATGACTATATGGTAAAAGGTGTCAAGTATTCAAATGTGAAGTTGGCAGAAAAAAGAGGCCCTTGCGTTGGAAACTAGGAGCAAGAAAACACAAAAAGAATCTACCCATATGGAAATTCTAAGTCATGGAGAACTCGACTCACTAGGTTCTCGCGCCAAATTCTGGATCGAAGAAGATTAGCCTTTTATATATATGTTGGTACTGTAATCGATACCAACCTACTCGAGCCTCATACGCTTGTTTTTCATGTGCATGTTCTGTGCGGCCTCATTCGTCTTTTGAATCTACCTAGGATTCCAGAGATGGACGATACGAAACTAAGAGATAGCATGTGATCGTGCCATATTATCGCATTCCCATGATGCAAATTTCTCTAGGAAGTTGCGACTATTCAACGGTATCCTGGTTTGCGCTGGATTTGTCTATGGGTTTCTCGAGAATGGAGTTCAGTCAGGTTGTCGATCGATTCACATGCTTTGCTTTCGATACCATATCATGGACACAATTCTTGATCCTGCTTTGTTCACAATGAATCTTTTAAATAATCTACCCATTGATCTTAGCTGACTCGATTGTTTTGGATTTCCTCATTTTGCTGAGAAGGCTTCCCGAGGCTTCCTATCAGTAGCGCTAGTGTGGCGCTAATATGTTTTGCTTTTCCATCAGAAAGCATCTAATCGTCTATCTCTGAGCCAATGCACGATGATAAGAAGGTGAAGCGATGGATACCACTACAGAGCGTGTTGATCCCAGATGCCTTGGAGGATTCCTTGGCTGATGGGGTTTATCCTATGGTCACTTCTCCTCTTTCTCGTTTTGCATGTTGCAAATTCTTCTGTTGCTGTCAACGAGTCTTCGCTGAACAGTAATTACTCCATATACTGTCTCGGATTGTCTGTAGATCTCTGAGATCTAACGTACGAAAATCAACGATAAATCTCTTGTCTTTGGCATCGATTATCTCTCCATCCTTGTGAGACGCTTTTTAACGCACAGAGCCCGATTTCTTTAGCCCTTTCGATCAGTTGCTGCAGTCATGGATGCCTTTACGCCGCAACAAACGGTTGAGCTGGTGTCGAGGATTGGATGCAAAAAAGCTCACATGAGGCTTGACAAGTTGTTCTTCAATTCTTTCATGGCTGGTCCTTTGCTTGGTTTCGGGTAGGTCAACCGTCTGGCAATGGTTCATAGTGCCGCAAGAAGATAACACTGACTCTTGCATGGCAACAGCTGCGCCATAGCTCTTAGTACAGAAGCTGCGCCTTGGTTTCAGGCCAATGCTCCCGGTCTGATAAGGACTATCGGGGCATTGTTCTTCCCAATTGGTCTTGTGATGATCGTCCTTGTATGAGCTATTCGTCCCAATAACCAAATCTATTGTCGGCTGACAAACCCAAGAGCGGAGCAGATTTGTTCACAAGCAATGTCATGGTACACGTAGCGTGATCAAGGCGGCGGTGAAGCGCTAATTGTTCCAGTTTATGACAACAGCTCTCCTCCACCGCCGAATCAGCGTAATCGATGTTCTCATCAACTGGGTTGTCTCTTTCCTAGGGAACCTCGCCGGCATGCTCTTCTTTGTGGCCATCATCACGGGATGTAAGTCAGCATCAAAGCGTAGCGGATGTAACAGTTGCTCAGGCGAGATATAGATGGCGGTGTCTTCGATATGGCAGTATACCGGACGGAGACCATAAACTTCGCCACAATGAAAATAGTCAACCCTCAATGGCACCAGGTCTTCCTTCGTGGTATTGGCGGTGAGACACTATCCAAGAACTCATTGATAGCCTGTCGGTTTCTAATATTCCTCTTGCACGCAGCAAACTGGCTCGTCTGCTTCGCAGGTATGTGAGCTGCTGGAGGTCAGTGTGACGGCAGGCTCAAAATCAACCTTAGTTTTTATTTCCATATCGTCACGAGAAGTCGTTTCGAAGATTATAGCCATATGGCTACCAACGATGACATTTGTGGCACTGGCCCTAGACCATGTTATTGCCAACATGTTCTTTATCCCCATTGGTATTTGGAACGGAGCGCCAGGAATAACCGTCGGCCTATATATCTGGAAATCTATGATACCTGCCGTGATTGGGAATACCGTTGGGGGTGGCATCTTCGTCGCTGCCGTATATTGGTACCTGTATTTAACCGGCGAAAGCAGCGTCGAGATGGATTTCAACGTTGGGGGGCTGAACACCGCAATGGAAGTTGGGGGCCCAATGGGCCGGAAGCGATCGGGTCATCATCTGTCGATGAAGTACGCCGAGCGCAATCGGAATGTTATCCATGGAGAGGATCCAGGAAGGCTCAGTGACGCCAGTCAATTACCCAATTCGAGCGGGCACATGGTTAGCGGCATTGGCAGAGAGTTGTGTGCAAATATGTACGCTAAGAGGAAAGGTGAGGCGAACGAAGAGAAGAGCGCCGGCGTGTAACGGGAACACATATATCCAATGGAATCGGTGTGAGGATGAGGCAGATCAAGCCCCCGTGAGAGTTGGAATATTAGATATAGCGTTGATTGTGGGGGGATTCGTACAACTGCTGAGGAGAAATGAGCGTGAATCATCCACGCTTATGCAAAGCATTGCCTTTCGGGAGTTGCGGCCGAGCAGGCAAGGTCGATCTCCAACATGATTGTGTACGAGTACCTGTTCATTGTTATGCAAGTCATCACTCATCCACTCGCATGAAGCGGGTGTGCATGAGAGCTACTGTAGAAGGACCAGATCTCGATGAAGGCTTGGCTATGTGTTGGTTGACCATGCATGATCTTGGCACTCCCTCAACGGGATACATGGCAATCCATGGGACCATGGGCTGTTTCAACCGCCCACCGGGGACCAACCAAGTTGCAACGAACTGCTCCTCGTTCGAATCGGCGATGAAACTGTTTCAACAATAAAAAGAATATAACACCGCACAACACGCGAGACTGGTACAATACTATAAAGCTGGGCACTCACTGATCCCAACCTAAGCTTAAGGGACTAAGGTACGGTAACTCTACTAGTACAGTAAGCTGAGTCATCGAGATACGCTGGTGACGACTGACGGAGCTAATGTTGAATCAAAAGCGGAGGCGTCGTGCTTTCCCGCCCTGGGGCATTAGTACTATGGGGTTGAACCAGATTGCCGGGCCATCCATGATTGATGACCACAGCGGCCACGTATCAAATCAATACGAAGCAACTTCACACGGAGGGGATTGTGCGGGCTCGGAGTTACCGTGTATCGTCGGTATGTCGGTAGAGAGGTAGATAGAGAGACAGACAGACAGATAGGGGCATAGCTGAAGTTGCTGTCGGTGGGATGTGAGCGTGATGATGATGATTGGGGGTGCGAGCGCCAATCAGTAAGGCTGCCTGTGCGCCAGATGATTGGTGGACGCCAGCCTCGTGCGTTACTGCACACCGTCCAGCAGCCAAGAGACAGAGGGTGAGTTGCGACTCGTCGAGAGCAAAGGGCCGACTGCTCGACGGCTGCCACCGGGACCGAATGGGGACTCCCATGATCTTAGCACCACAGTCGTGAACGGGGAACAGTACGGAATAGTTGTAAGATACCAAGACGTACGACGGTACTACGGTGATTCTTTCAGGTAGTTCTACGGACGGATACGAAGTGGTGAAGCCAAAAACCCCCCGGATGAGAAACACGTAGCCAACAGTGCCAACGCCCTGAATTTGGTACTCGCGTCCACTGTCTTGGGGTTTGGGGAGCAAATTTCTTTATTCTATTGCCAATTTCAGATTCTGCACTATTACACGTCGTCATCGTCGCATCATTCTTTGTTCGATACTCGATCCCAACAATAACAGCAACAATCCGACATCCCATCCTTGATTCCTCATCCGGTCCCAAGTACTACCATCGAGTAACAGTAAGTACTGTCAGAGGCCAGTAAAGGGTCAAGGTACCTACCTTGCCCCTTATAAGTTACCTGATCGAAAAAGGCGGTCGGTTGGTCAGCCTTACAGCTGCAACATCCTGGGTCATCCTTGTTCCTTCTAGAATCTTTTCATGGTAACAAACTCCGCAACATTTATTAGTCGTATAACACCCCAAAACGACCGGCTAATTTTACCGTCAGGAAATAAATAAAAAAAGACGTATGTTCTTTTTTCCCATCTTCGTCTCTCCCCCATATCCACTCCTTTTCCCTTTCAAACCTACCTTTCCATTCTGCTCTGCATCACACTTTTGGATACTCACCAAACATCAACACAGGCTGCAGGCGTTTGATACGATTCCCGTAGCCACTTCTGTAAATCATTGACCATCCGCCTTGCGCGCTTGAATCGCAACCGAAACCGCCGTTGGCTCGTCGCCCTACAAGTCTCTGGGCGCAGCAATTCCTTCGAAACAACACAGATCCCCCGTTGTCCAACCCCGCTCGATCCTTCATTGCTCGTTGTGGTGGCCACAACTCACGATTGCAAGCTTGCCACTTGCGTAACCGGTGTTGCCCTCGGGCCATCTTGCCCTCCGGTAGGTGACAAGATGGGGGGTACCAAACGTCAAACTTGTTAATTGTCCAACTGCGCAAACAAAAATACACACCGTCTTCGAAACGTACCCAGTGTATACTATGAAGATCTGAAGCGACCCACTTAACCGCAGTATCACGTCCCCACGATGAATCCCAGTTCGACGACATCCGCTGTCATGGCCAGTGGCGAGCCTAAGAGATGCTGGCAATCTCCCACGCTATTTGCCCCGTCCTCTCCGATACAGAAAATCGTCATCTCGGTCCCATTCACCGTCACACCTGCATCGGCCGTCACACCAAGCGGCCCCTCCACGGCGACAACTGCAAACACCTCGATGCAATCGTCACCCGAGGGCCCACGAGGTCGGAACCTACCCTATTCAAACCCGCCAACCCCGCTGCAATTACCTGAGCCCACCTTCAGTATACCTGCGTCCCCGGCCCAGAGCGCCATGTCCGAAGCTGTGACCTTGAGCAAAGGGCCCAGCCTGATGCGGAGGCTGTCAAGAGGGGCTGCCAACAGAACGAACAAGGTGATGCGTCGTCGCCCGTCTTCGAACCATGTCAGCAACCGGGATCGAAGTTCTGGTCCGGTCATTCGGCGCAGGAGCGAGAGCAAGAGCAGTGCAGACGCGGACGCCGGGGCCTTTGAGCCAAGCATCGGAGACTATGAGGAAGGGGACGACACCATTGAAGATCTTCAGCGAATCAATGGATTGGGATTCTCTGGTGACGGGATCACTTCCGAGAATGGAGGACCAATTGCAGCCGAACCGCGCACTCAGGGTGGCATTGCTCCTATAGTTCCTTCCGAACTTCGGCGGGGATTGACTCTCCTCAAGGTCACCAAGAAGAAAAAGAAGAGCTTAATCTTTACCCTCGACACGGACTCGGCGAAAGTCTCTTGGCACCCCACGGACGTATCAAAAAGGTTCTACATAGACGATATCCAACAAATACGACTACAAGGCGATGCGAGAACGTATCGAGAGGAACATCAGAACTCCGCAGACCTGGACCCATATTGGTTTACCATCATCTATGCCGACCAAGACAGAGCAAAAGGGCGACCGGTAAAAACCATGCACCTCATTGCCCCCAAACAGCACGAATTCGAGCTCTGGACATCGACCCTCAACAACCTCTCGAAACACCGCCACGACCTCATGGCAGGGCTGGCGGGATCTGGACAGGACGAGAAAGTATTGAGAGGCCATTGGAAACGACAAATGTCCAAGATCTTTGGTGAAACCCCTCATCGCGAGGATGAAGAGAACCTGGATTTTGGAGGGGTGAAGAGTTTGTGCACAAGTTTGCACATACACGCCTCGGAGAACCTGATCCGTGCACAGTTCGATCGAGCAGATTCCAGTGGTACAGCAAACCTCAGCTTTCAGGAGTTCAAGGATTTTGTACGACGGCTGAAGCGACGCATGGATATCAAGGAGATCTACCAGATGACCACTGCGGACAATGGAGATGGGCTCGACCTCCAACAATATCTCGGTTTCCTCCAACATACGCAAGGTATCGACGTCGAAGCGAATCGTCCACAGTGGGTCAGTCTCTTCACTAAGTTTGTGCGCAAGGCAGGGTCCAAGCCTACTTCCACTTCCCCGGGCACGCCGTGTATGTCGGATGAAACAACGGTGCGGATGAATTTCGAAGCTTTCTCCTCCTTCCTTTGTTCCTCGTATAACAACATCCAGACTACCAAAGCCTCTGAAGTAAGGTTCGAACGACCTCTAAACGAATACTTTATCTCCAGCTCACACAACACCTACCTTCTTGGACGGCAGGTCGCCGGAAGCTCTAGCACCGAGGCCTACATCAGAGCTTTACAGCATGCCTGCCGCTGTGTCGAGATCGATTGCTGGGACGGGCCTGATGGCCGCCCTGTCGTTATGCATGGTCGGACACTGACCAAAAGCGTTCCTTTTCAAGATTGCATCTCCGTCATTCAGAAGTACGCTTTCGTAGCGTCGCCCTATCCATTGATTCTATCCCTTGAAGTACATTGCAACGCCGAACAGCAACAGATCATGGTAGATATCATGATCAAGGAGTTTGGGGAGCGACTGATTCGCGAGCCGTACATGACGAACGTCCTTAGCCTACCTTCACCGGAAGACCTTAAATACAAGATTCTGGCAAAGGTGAAAGCAGGTGTAGATCCGAATGTTAAAAAGGATACGCCTAGAGGGCTACGCCAGCGTAGCTTCAGCTCTCCGTTCTCCCGCCCTCAAGCCCTGGATAATTCCGCGATACCCCACGGGCCTCTGCTCTCTAGCCCTCCATCAATGAGTATCGTAGAGGGTTCTTCGACGTGGGCTCCTACTCGAGGTTCTATGGCGACAGCGAGCCTCAGCAGCGCTACCGACGACAGCGATGTTGCTTTGGGCGGAACCCGTACCAGCAGACAGCCAACAAAGCCTAAAAGCAAGATTATCAAACCCCTGGGTAATCTTGGTGTATACACACGCGGGTTGAAATACCGAGATTTTGCTTTACCTGAAAGTAAAACATACAACCATGTCTTCTCCTTTGCTGAACGTAAATTCGAGGATATATGCCGGAACCAGGAGAAGAAAGAGCAACTTGAGAAGCACAACATGCGATATCTAATGCGGATTTATCCCTCTGGCTTCAGGATGCGATCCTCGAACCCTGACCCTTTGGCCTTCTGGAGACGAGGCGCCCAGATGGTGGCATTGAACTGGCAGACCTACGACCTGGGAATGCAGATGAACGAAGCCATGTTCGCATCTGGATCTGATAGATATGGCTATGTCCTCAAGCCACAAGAATTGCGGCAGTCACAGTTACGCTCGCTGGAGGGGCACACTTGGGAAGATGCTACGCCGGGAATCAACAAAGTTCGGAAAAAGTTGATCCGGTTTGCGGTAGATTTGATTTCCGCACAGCAACTGCCGTTGCCACGAGGTGCAAGACCAGAGGAAACTCTCGACCCTTATATTGAAATCGAAATGTTCTGTGCCGAAGACAAGGCCGCAGGTGTCGCTTCCGGTGAGGGCGGACAAGACGCTTCGGCACGCAACGGGATGTCCGGTATTGGATCGCCGCATAAGAGAAGAGGTATCGTGGTACAAAGCAACGGCTACAACCCCATCTTCAATGACAACTTCAAGCTCTCGCTGGAGACCAAATATCCTAGCCTAGTCTTTGTCAGGTGGACCGTATGGAATTCACAGGACGGGCGTAATTACAATGGCAAAGACAGTACCGATCCACTGGCCACTTTTACGGCCAAGCTCAGCAGTCTCGAACAAGGCTATCGTCATCTACCTTTGTACGATCATAATGGCGAGCAATTTCTTTGTGCAACCTTGTTTTGCAGAATCCAGAAACAAGCGCCCATCACCATCGAGCGCGAAGATCCCATTGCCGCCGAAAAGGTCGGTCTGTTTGGACGATTTGGTCAGTCATTCAAGCGGACTCTCTCAACGGACAAGAAGAGTCCAAAGGAATTAAAGGGAAAGGCTTCTCGAGAGCTTAGGGGCAAGGCTTCGAAAGACATGAGTAGAAAATCATCAACCGATGGAAAGGCTTTTGCAGAGACCAATCGGAAGCCTTCATTAGAAGCAAACGGCAAAACCACGATAGACGCCTAGCAGCGCAACGAAATCATCATGCATTTTACAGACTTGGAGTTTCAGGAAAATGATTTGAGCATTTGGAGAAGCGTCACTCCACAGTACATATACCCCGACGGCCGGAAATACGGGGCATGGCGAGGCGCAACATTTTGGGTGTTATGGGTGCAACTCTTTTCTTGGTCCAGCATTTGAACGGAGCAAAGCACAACCTGCAAACCTTGACGGTCACTCATCTGTATCAACCCATTTTACCTTCTACCAAACTGCGTTTTAAACCATTGTATCATCAAACCCCCAAATTCACCTACTCACAAGCTGTGCTATGAGTCTCCCGTTTCCGTGATTTGGTTCCATATTGCACAAGCGCGGCGCAGGCACGGGGTTTCGCAGAGTGCCAGTGCGGTCTACTGCGAGGGTTTACGGGGGACGTGGAATGTATGTAGATAGGGGGGGGGTATATTGTGTGTATCGGGGGGCGGGGAATGTGAATATGATTTCGATGATTATATTGCGTGGGATAGAGGGTTTCTGTGACTTTAGCGACGGGGACGTGCCTCATCCCGCCCATCTAGAATGGCTTCTCCACCACTTCCACTTCCACTTCCACTCCTACACCCCCCATCCTCCCCACCCCCACCTTCCTCCCCTCCCCTCCCTTCCCCTTCCTCCCCTCCCCTCCCCTCCCCTCCCCTCCCCTCCACCTTCCCTTCCCTTCCCTCACCCTCTCCACCCCACCCCATCTCTTCTCCCCCCCCCCTTTTTCCCTCTCAACCCCCCCCCTCCCTTTTTTTTTTCTCACCCACCTCAACCAACCTTACACACCCCTCCACGCCAACCCCCCCTCCATTACCCACCCACCTACCTACCTACCTACCTACCTACCTACCTCACTCACTCACTCACCTATATATACCTTTATTCCCATCATCCCTTTTCTGGAATCTGGGGTTCTGTCTGCTTGGGAGATTTTAGGGTTTTCGGGGGCGTGGTGCTGGGAGTGGGGGTGGAGGGGAAGGGGAGGGGGAAGGGGGAAGGGGTGAGGGGGAAGGGGGAAGGGGGAAGGGGGAAGGGGGAAGGGGGAAGGGGAGGGGAGGGGTGGGGTGAATGGGTTTAAATGGATGGGGGTTTGATGGGTTGATAGGGCGGGGGTGGTGGTGGTGGTTGAGGAAGGTGGGTGTGTGGATGTGGTGTGGGGGGTGTGGTTGTGGATGATGATGGGGGGTTTGATGGGTTGATAGGGCGGGGGTTTGATGGGTTGATCGGGAAGGGAGAAGGGGGATGTATAGGGTTTTTACAGATGAGAAAGGTAGATGGGTGGGTGGAGGGGAGGTTTTAGAAGGACGAGGCGTGGAGATGTGATGGTGGTGGTGGTGGTGGTGGTGGTGGAGATGATATGATGTGATGTGATGTGAAAGATGTGATGTGATGTGATATGATATGATATGATGTGATGTGATATGATATGATGTGATGAATGATGCTAGGGGGAGGTAGCGAGGTAGCGAGAAAAGAGAGGAGGAAAAGAGAGGAGGAAAAGAGAGGAGAAGAAGAAGAAGAAGAAGAAGGAGAAGAAGAAGAAGAAGAAGGAGAAGGAGAAGAAGGAGCGAGAAAATAGGAAAACCAAAGCGGGCACTGCGCTGATACTCGCCAACTCTTGCAATTCCCAAAAAAATCTCTCCAGTCATCATTTTCTTTCCTAAAAGCTTACTTTTTGCGACGATTATTAAAAAAATATATATATATACATATACTACAGAGCCGGGTTTCTGGAAAAAACTCCGGTTCCCATTTTTTCCTTTTCCTAAAAGGTGAGAATAGGTAGTTGTCGGAATATCCGAATTTGTTCCGGACGCTACTGTATATGATGTCGCCTTGTGAGGAAAAACGCATTTTACGCTCCATAAAAGTCGCTACGCATCAAACATTCTTGGCCGCCAAATCCGGACTCAAAAACTCCGTCAGCGCCGCATCGCAATCCCACTCCGGCAGCACAATACACCCATCCATCTTCGCAACATCCGGCGTCTCCAGCCCCGCCATCTCATCCGCCTTCTCCAGCCACTCCTTCCACGCCAGACTGCGCGGCGCGATATTCCCGTTCTGCACCCACTCGATGCTCCTGGTGATCGCAATAGCCTTCCACAGCGCCTTGGTAAACGTCTCGTTGTGCTCGTCACCGGTAAAAGCAACGCGCTCGGTGTGGAAGCGCGACAAGTCCCAGTTCCAGCGCTGGGGCAGGGCGGCGGCGGTCCAGTAGGCGGCGTTGAGGATGATGTAGGCGGCGGCGAAGCAGAGCTGCAGGGGCAGCTGGGCGTTGGAGAGGAAGATGACGGCGCACATGAGGAGCAAAGTGGCGGTGAGGGAGATGAGGCGGTAGGCCGTGGGGCCGACGTGGTAGATGCACTGCTCTGGGTGCCAGTAGAGCTCGCGGGCGACGTCCTCGTCGCATTTGACAATCATGAAGGCGCCTTGGGGGTAGTAGATGACGACGTCGGAGACGGGGACCTCGCGGGTAGATATGCGCTTTTTGAGCTCGAGGGACCAGCGGGAGCCGATGCCGATGATGGTGGAGAGGAGGGAGAGCAGCAGGACGGCGAGGAAGGCCATGCCGTCTTCTTTGGTGATGGCGAGGACGAGGATGGCAAATGACATGGCGCAGCCGAGGATGGAGAGCCAGGTTAGGGGACCGAAGAGGGTGGCTTGCACGGTGGGCCGGTTGGGGTTCTTGGTGATGCGTTCGCAGCGGACAGAGTAGGCGGGGAGGTTATCGCCATCGTGGAGGAGGTGAGCGATGTGGTTGACATGGTCTCTGATACCACCTGAGCGAGCTCCGAGGACTTTGCCAGTGGAGGGGGTGAGGCGTTCGGGACGAGAGGTTCGGATGAGGGCTTGCGGTGCGGGGAGCAGGCGGGGGAGGAGGAAGAAGCGCGAGTTGGTTGAAACTTGGGCGTTGGCGAGAATCGAGGCTTCTCCGAGGATTGCGAGACTTGATGAGAGGATCAGTCGTTAATTGCCATGGTAGTGACATCTCACTCGGTGGGAAACTCACAAGCCAACAATGTCAAGTCGCAGTGTCGCGAGGAAGCCGCCTGTCAAGAAATTCAACATCCTTGCGTTTGGGAAAAGTGACTGACTTTCATCGAGATACTAATCGGACCGTCCCGCGGTCTATATAGGAGTCCGGACTGCTATATTTGACGCTCGGAAAGAGAGCCCTAAGATGCATTGATGCTCAGCCTCGTGGTGGTCAGAACTGGTGGTGGCCCTGGAGCGCCAAGCGCTGCGACCCCCAGAGCCTCTAGTCAGCGAGCATCCATATCCATTCGCTTACTGCTCATCAAACATCATCGTCACTCAGAGGGCTGTGCACTTGATATTTTTTCTTGTCATCGAAAGGCTTCGAGCTGCGGTTAGAGCTAACGACCTGTTGAGCAGCGTCTTTCTATGCTATGATTGGGAAAACAGAGCCTGAAGCCGTAGTACATATTATTCTGGGTATCGGAGAAGGAAAAGCTGGCAACCCTGGCCAGAACTGCTTCATGGCTTCGCACCGCTGACAAATTCTCCCGCCACAGCATGACCATTTGCTGTGTCCTCTGTAGTCCCATTAATAGTCCCGTTGGCAGCCTCTGAAGCACCGCCGTCGAGCTTTGATACTACTCCATTTCTCACATTGCCATTGGTTTGCACCCCATTCTCGCCCTGCTCCTCCTTGACCTTGTCCATAAAAACACTGGCCGGTCTGTCTCCCTTGCTCTATCGGCTTCTACTTCTCGACCAGCTCTGTCGTCTTTCAGACAGTGACCTCCCCAGCCCAGTACTCCACCTCTTCCGTCTTGGCGCATCTCCACCCCCATCAAGCCCTAATACCTTGCGCATCTCCACGATCTCGGCATGATCCCGTGTATTTCTCATTCGATGGCACCAAGTCACTCGCTCGTCTTCGAACATGAACTCTCCACCCACTTGGTAGAAATCCCCTCCCTTCATCATGTCACGGCCCGCTCGTAATGTTTGCCAGAATGACTTGATCGTGTTCATGGGGACGGAGCTTTTCATGTATTCGGGGTGTTTGCTGCCCAGGTTCAAGGTGCGGGTCATGCCTAGAAGGTCGTAGAGCTTCTTGGTTGGATCGGCATAGATGGGAAAAGGGCAGGCTGTTTCTTTGGTATACCAGGGTATTAGACTTGATTCGCCGCATCCGATGATAACAAGCTGTGTAGGTATTGAAAGGGTCTGTAGAGCTTCGGGCGTGATTGCGGATGAGAGGGTTTTGAGATATTCTTGGCAGTTCTTCAACATGTCAGTCTAAAGTCTCTGGCGAAAATGCTTGAATTCGCTTACACCACAGAAGAAATGCCGTATAAAGATGACCAAAGTTTTTTGCCGGTCATTGTTGGCGTAGAGGCTCTTGAAAGTATGGGATTTGCCAGCAGCGTCCAGGACCGGAAGATCCGCGACTTTCGCAAGATCCGATCTCGAGGGCGACTTGCTGGAAACATTTATATCGCCATTCGGATCGCAAGTAGGCCCTTGGTTGGTCTCTGTAATGATTGCCATACCGCTTGATATGTTGGAGGTATCACACAAGATCTCAAGGGATCGCGCAGCTGAGTCGATCCGACGTGGTTATGTAGACGACAGGTTGTTGTAGACAATGGAAGGACAGGAAGTGAAAGACGAAGGGCGCCAGGCCGAGGCATATCAGATCGCACGAGCACGGGATCAAACAAGCATGGCGGCGGCTGACTTGAGTCGTCGTAGATCTTCCTGCCCTATGCCGCGTCTCAGTAAAAACGATCAGAAGAAATCGTGACTCTGGCATGGAAGATCTATCGCCACTAGGATTAACTAGCAAATCATCTTGCAGCATGGCACCCACACTTGCCGTTTCAGGCAACCGGACTCCCTAATCTGTTCACGCTCAGCGATACACTAACCTCCTTTGTGACCACTAGCGACGCCACTTTCCCTGCGGCATGGACTCCGATTGGAGCACGCAGCAAGCGCCAACCGTCAGTGACCATCCTCGGATATAGAGTTTTCCGGCTGGATAACGGACCTGCAGCTGAAACATGAACGGTGTCGCATTCACAACCTTCTTTGGCGGCACTGCCATTGTTCTCTGGGAGAGGGTGGGACAAGTGAGATCTTGGTTATCGACGGTTGTTCCACTCTTGTGCAGATTTTAACATGGTTGGCTTTTTAAATTGTACAAGTGGGCTCCAAGGGCGTTAAAGGCATTGTCTTTACTGGGGAAAGTAAGGTAATGCATCGTCTATAGTAGGTTTAGAACAACCGATGCAAAAGATATCAAACGTTAGATGCAGTATACCCGTGTCAATGAACAGTTGGACCGGAACGAGTGTCATTGCAGAACGCACAGCTATTCTATCTAGCGAAAGTATGACCGAGGTAAGAAAGTGCATCAAAGGAGTGTAATCGCTGCGAAGCAGCAAGCCAAAGAGGCGTAGATAAAACATGTTGCATTCTGATATCGTCCCCTGCAAACAACGAGACCGAAGGGCGAGCATGATCTAGCCCCCAACTTTCGGCAGAGCACGGATATGTACTCCCACTCTGCGATGGCTGTTTCCGGCCTGGCAAGGGTGTCACAGATCCTCCTCCCTACTTTTGGTCGTGTGGCGTGAGCAAGCATTCTCCCTTGGCGGATAGGCGAGCTTCATGGGGGTCAAGAGGCCCGTGGTAGCTTCATGACCCAAATGTGCTTTGGCAGTGCATGCACTTCCTCAGGCACGCTGGATCATGCAAGAGCATCCGGGGCCTGTTGTGGACCTTGATTCTCTGTCAAACTTAGAACCATCTGGCATTTTACTCCAAGCAATCATTGAAACGTCTTGGATCAGTCGCAGTTTCCGAGTCCTACTTGACTAGCAAAAGCAGTAGACACACTTCGAGCATCGTCATCATCCCCATTCTGCCCGCGTGGGAGGCGGCTGCTGGCGGAACTTCCACCGAAGCCGCTGCTGTCAGCGGTACGTCCACCAGACTCAACATAGCGCTTCAGCCGGTCAGATTGGCTGAGGCTGGTCTGTTTCGCGTCATTAATACTAAGGCCAGCCAAGCTGACTCCGCCTTGCCCGACAGACTTGCCGTCAACGGTGCTGGCTCCGTTAATATCCGACTCGGTGGCCGCATTGGATTCACCGGCCACACTCTCAGTGGCTCTGCTCTTAGCACCGTTCATGCGACGTCCATTGAGTGAAGGCCAAGTGTCTTGGAAACCAGAAAACATTTGCGGATATGCTGATGGAACACCGACGCCACCAATGGCGGAAGAGTGAACAGACGACACATCATCAGGGATGTAGCCTACGATTGAGCCAGAGTCGTTGTATTCCTGGCGGGTGCCGTTGCGTCCATTGGTCATTCCGTTGGCCATATCGGAAGCACGCTGGTAAGACATCTGGTAGCGTTGAGGGCCACGGTACGACTGCTTCGGACGGCTGAATTGTAGCAGAGAGATTTGGAGATTAGATAGCGGTCCTTCCACTAAGCAATTCCGTTCCTTGAAGTGCAGGAGCAGATAATGCCACAATGGGTGTTTCGAGAGAACCTTTGGATTGCCGAGGATAACCAATCCATATTTCGCACGGGTAAGGGCGACATTGAGACGACGAGGGTCACTCAAGAAACCAATGCCTTGATGGTCGTTTGAGCGAACACAGGAAAGGACGATGAAGTCTTTCTCACGGCCTTGGAAGGCATCAACAGATGCGACTTCAATCTCCTTGTAGTTTTCCTTCTTGAAGGTCCCATTAGTTTGCATTGAACTGACGACATAGCTTCGCTGGCCCTCGTATGGTGTAATGATGCCAATGTCACCGGGCTGCACACCAGCCTTGAAGAACCGCGTAATAATCTTTTCCACGTTCGAGGCCTCAGTACGATTGAGATACGATGTGCCAGAAGCTGATATCTCTTCGTTTCCAAGATTAGACCAGAACATCATCGGTGAATCAACAACTGGCCAGGGAAAATCCACATCACGTCGAAGTCGCTGTTGCATAGTCACTCCGTTCTGTAGAGATCCTTCGTAGAACATGTTCGATGGAAATTCAGATAGACATGGATGCATACGGTACTGCACATTCAAACGGATGGGAGCGCAGCCGAGTATGACGAGGCGCTCAAATAAGGATTGATTGAGACCTGCTTTGGCAGCCTTCTTGTTCATGATGACTGGGCCAAGTTGCTGGTGATCACCAACGAGCACAACTTGCTTGCAGCCAAGCACCAGTGGGATCATGCACTCTGGCTCTGCGGATTGAGTAGATTCGTCGATGAGGACAGTACGGAATTTGAACCTGGAAAGACGTGGATCGCCTGCTCCAACGCAGGTACAGCAGATAACGTCTGCGTTGGTAAGAATCTCGCGTTCAGCACTACGAGTAAGCTGCTTGTACTTCTTCTCATCCTGGCTAGATAACTCCCCAAGCTCACTCTTCAGCTGATTCAGCTTAACCAGCTCGACATTGCTATCGTTCATACGGACCTGCTCATGAAGGGAAAGGAAGCCAACAGGAGACTCCACATCCTCACGAGATTTCGCTGTCACTCGAACAGTCTTCAGGCCTGTCTTGTGTATGCGCTCACAGAGTTGGTCCACAGCTACGTTAGATGGGGCACAAACAAGTACTTGACCGCCGTTAATCTTCGCCAAGTGGTAGATTATGGTGGCAGAGGTAACGGTTTTTCCAGTACCAGGAGGTCCCTGGATCAAACTCAACGGCTTCTGTAACACACTCTTCACGGCATTGATCTGACTACCGTTGAGTTCTGGTAATCCAGGTACGCTGTATTTCTTTGGCATCTGCGTTTTCATAGGCGCTGCTGCAACTTCATGGCCAAGAAGACGATGAAAGATGTATCCAGATACGCTCATCTCGTCCACAGCAAACGTCTTCATAGCCAGCTGCATACGATCAAAAGAGGTGGCTTTCCATACATAATCGGCACTAAAGTTATGGGTGCACTCGGTGGGCACGGATTTGTGATCACCCTTGGCTCTGAGTTCGATCGTGACTTCGTCTGATTGATTGTTCGGAATTTTGATGACATAGCCCACTCCTTCCCACTGTGGACGAAGCTCTCCAGTATACTTGATACGCATTTCGTCGCCAACTGCAAGCTTCACGTCTCCAAGTTCCAGCTTCGGTAGCACGAAACTAGCTAGGTGCTTGTTGTTGAGTCCAAAGTCCCAGCGAACAATAAGTCCATCTTGTGATTGTGACTCCTTGAGCTTTCGGTCGTAGTCGGCCTCGATCTTCACAAGGGGACCGAACACATTCTGATATTGGTATGCATCGTCGTAGTGAAGTAGTACTGGGGCCGGCTCGTCGTCCACGCCTACACCTTTTTCGAGATCCGCAATGGTCGCTGCAGCGTTATCTTTCCACATCTCCTCAAGTTTAGCAATCATCTGCGGGCTTAAATGGCGTGCACGGAGTTGCTCCTGGTCTGATGGTGCGGAGACAAGCCAAGTTAGAAAGGAGCGGTCCTCAATTAATGGCTGCCATCTAGAAACATCCCAGTTCATATCCTTCGAAGAAGGCATAGCGGCGCATGGCTGACGGCAAAGGAGGACCACGACCGTATCCGACTTGGCTGGTATGAAGCCCAACAAGAAAACGTTTTTGGTCCCGCAGTTATAGCATTCTAGGACAGTATCTCCCAGCGATGAGCTAGGGTGTAGCTGAACTTCCTTGTGCCGAGCGCGGACTAGGTGGTTGATTATGTGGGAAGAAGAGGTGTTGCCGCGAGCGCTGCAAAACCACTTGCTACAAGCCAAACATCTTACGACAGAGCTCGGGTTGTGAATACCGCAGTAGCTAAACAGAAAGGGTCAGTCTCGCCTGTGCTACAATCTTGACAGTGGGGGGCTAATCTCACGCGCATGCATGTGGTGGTAGTTCCTTTTCCTCTTCAGGTCTCATGCCTGCTTTTCCATCTACTCCATCCAGTGGCATGCTAAGCATGCTCTCAGTATCATCGTCATCAAAAGCCTCTGTACCATCGTCTTCGTCATCATGGCGACGTCTCCTAGGTCCTCCAGTCAGATTGCCCCTGCCGTACTCCCCATCAAGTATATTCTCGTCTGGGTCGATGGTCGAGAGGTCATCTCCAGCGTTTATTGTTGGTCCGGAGTCCGAAACGATAGAATTGTTGATGCTGTTGAAGAATTCCATAGTAGGGTGAGGATATTGCCGATAGTTCAATTAGCTTGTTCCCTCGTAAGCTGTCTGTCCTTTCAGATTCCGAACATATATTGTCCTATGCCCATGAATGTGGCCTCCCAGTAAGAGTTCACGTCTCCTAACAGCGCTCTACGCAGTGTCGTTGGGTGTATGGTACCTTATGTAGAGGCGGGAATTAGGAGTTAAGTGTTCTGTGGCGCAGGACTCATGTATTTTCAGGACTCTTCTATTCCCTTCCGATCCAAGACTCCAAAGGAAAAGGAAGCGATGAAGTAGGAAACAGAAGAGTGAGTTGCTCCGGGCGGGTTGTTGTACGGAAGTAAGGTTCGCGTTCCTGATCTGCAAATGCAAAGTGACCCCACTAGCCGAATCAAAACTTCGACACTTTTGTATTTCACTACAGCCCAGAATATCGACTCTCTCTCGTTCCACGACATCTAGAGGACTAGGAAGCAATGGGGAGGAAACTGATTTGGTCAACAAGATGATAGTGAGCCTCCTGTCCGCCTTTAATCTCTTTTTCCCACCACAGTCAACAGCACCTCAATCCATGACCAAACTCCCACTGACCCATCCAAAAGCGACGACAAGCCCGCCAGAGGCGAGACTACCTCCACCGCCGCGCCCTTACTCTCCGCGACGCCGAGACTGCTGAAAAGCGTGCAAAACTCAAGGCTTCCCTCGCAACCGGCAAACCCCTTGACCCCTCCATCGCCAACGACAAAACCCTTCGCGAAGACTACAAATACGATGAAACCGCCCCCACAGATATCCAAGAGTCCCTTGACGACGAATATGCCCATCTCTCCGGTATCGTCGACCCCAGGCCCTTGGTCACAACCTCTCGCTCCCCTTCCACTCGCCTTTCTGCTTTCGCAAAAGAGATCCGCCTTTTGATTCCCACTTCCATACGCCTCAACCGCGGGACGCTGGTCCTTCCCAACTTGGTCCAATCAGCAAACTCGTCTGGACTTAGCGACCTCCTGCTCCTCCATGAACACCGCGGCACCCCAACCGCCCTCACAATCTCTCACCTTCCCCACGGCCCTACCGCATCCTTCTCCCTGCATAACGTACTCCTCCGTCATGACCTCCCCTCGCCCTCCCGTGGCACAGTCTCCGAGTCCTATCCACACCTATTTTTCGAAGGCTTCACCACCCCGCTCGGAAAACGTGTCTGCCAGATCCTAAAACATCTTTTCCCACCTCGAGAGGCTGCGATAACGAACCAGAAGGTCGGAAATAGGGTCGTTACCTTCAAAAATATCGAGGATAATATTGAGGTGCGGCATCATGTATTTGTGCGGACGGGGTATCAGAGTGTAGAGTTGGCGGAGGTTGGGCCGAGGATGACGATGCGCTTGTTCGAGATCAGAGGGGGGACTTTGGAGGACAAGGGCGGCGACACGGAGTGGCATATGAACCAGTATACGAGAACCGGGAGGAAGAAGGATTATTTATGAACATTTCGGTGGAATTACAATGCTCATGCTGCTCGCTCTTCATATTCATGCTAGGTGAGAGAACAAGACTACGGAATTTGAATTATCCGGTGGGAAGCCTGGGGTTGAACGAAAAAGGCAGATATAGCCATGATCGAAGAGAACAAGTGGTAGGAAATAGGACTGGATACCGAGACAGCAGTGAAACAAAGCCGCAAACGGCAAGAGGTGTCGCCGCGGAGTCGAGCAAGAAAATTAAACCGCAAGGGCTCGCTACCATGGGCCCTCAACACGACACCATAAAGAAACTCACGCTATACAGATACTCAACCCATGTGAGGCAGCGAGGGTCGTTCCTAGAAGTACCAGTTAGAACGCCCCAACCCCAAACCTTCAACGTCAATGTCAACCTCGCCCCATCTCACCCCCTCTCCTTCTCCATAGGCGGTAAAAAACCGTTTGGCTATAAAATACCCCAATCGAACACATGAAACGGCCTTTGGTTCAACCTACCACCAACAACACCATTCCTTCCCCCACAACAGTCTTGCCCATACCTGAAACTCCCTTCCCACAGCGCCCCAGTGCCTGTATTCCCTGACCTCCCCATTCAAACACCCTGCATCCACTGCTTCTTTCCCCCCAGGCTCTGATTTTCTCAAGAGACCAACGCCCTCACTCCTTCAATTCCGCCAACTACAATCCTTCACTCCATCTTCCCTCAATCCCTGTTCCTTAGAGAGTATTCCCATCTCTCACACAACCAACCTCCCGCTTTCAGGGCTCGTTTCTCTTATGCTAAGGTTTAAGAAATTACTGGTTGTTACTACTTCTTTTTAGAGGCGGTGATGGTTCTTGTCGCTCCAAACTCATCGCAGGTCTCCCTCTTTTCCCTTACTTTCTCCAAATACCTATTCCGCCCCTCCCTCCCCCGCCTCAACCCCCTCGCGCCTCCGTCCTTTCCTGCATTCCCATCTCCTTTAGCGCCCTAGATATCGTGCTCTGACCGACAACAATCTCCCACTCGTCAAAAAGATACTCCTTCATCCCATCCTACTCTGCCCATGGCTGAGTCCCTACATCATGCCGCAGCCCGATCCTGGCTGCAACGCCGGTGAGGTGCAGCCATGCTGTGCGGGGGGTGTGTGATGACCCCACGTTCTTAATCGCGTTCTGATCCTTCTGACGGTTCTGACGGTTCTGGAAGCGACGCCCTCGACGTCGGCGGTAATGTCGGTCGACAATCCTTGCTGCAGATGTAATGCAATTCGATCTCTCTGGGTAGAGGGAAGGGGAGGAGCCATATCGCGTTAGAATGGGTGTCAAAATCGGTGCTACGACTTACCAAATCTACATGCAGGCGACAGAGATATGTAAAATACATCAAAGAACATACCTACAACAAGGTTTCGTGAGGGTGTGGATCAGGTATTCATGAATAGCTACTAGACTCTTCCGCAACTGGGCCGAAATTCGGAAGCCAGATATCGAATTTCACGCATGCTATTGTTCGTCGTTGTAAGATACCTAACTGAATATTTTGGGATATGTCAAGAGTAAGGGGCGGCGTAACCGGATTCTCTCTGCTAGATACGGCTGGGATTTAATTACAATCTGATAGTGGCACGATTGGTGGGCGTCCTGGATATTTCACCTACATATAAGGGTAAATCAAAAGTTCGTTTCCGCCGTATTACCATTTCATTCGAATATAGTTTCATTGTCCTCAACCCCTTCTCCCCGCCCCTCCCCCAACCTCCTCACATCCCGTGTCCAGCTTTACCCCCTACAACCAAATTTCGATTGTAGAATACGATGTTTGCAGGAGAAGCTTGGGGTGCAAAATTTGTCAAATGGACGGGAAGGAGAAAAGTAGAGGGAGGAGGAACCGGGGAGAAGGCGGGATTGGAGGCACTAAATCATCGTCATAAATACAAATAGTCACAGATGTCTGGCGGAGGAGTTGGGTTCGACAGTTCATCAAAGCAGAAGCACGGTTGGGATCAATTGATTGCTCTTTTTTCAATGGAACAAAGTAAGGTAGGTAGCTCCTTTAATGCAACGATGTAGGCTTGTTGCCCTGCAGAAAACAGCCAAGAGAGGGTCCACAGTCGGGGATCAGCAGAGGCGTGCGTACAGTAGTAAGCGATTGCTGTAGGGTTACTGTAGGCTGCGGACTGCGGTACGATCAGCGACGTACGTATGTAATGCTGCAGCCCTAAGGCCAAAGATCTGTGCTTATCAACTTGCTACGTTTTCGATTCCGAATCTTTCATACTTTAGCATAGGTTCGAAATTTTTAACATCTTTATACTTGAAGAATCTCTGCACCCATGACTCTTTGGAGGCAGATTATTATTTCGCAACTCCACTGGTTATAATGTTAAATTCAAAGAACGAGGTCGAGCTGGAAAATTTTGGGGGCATCAGTGATGCCCCAAGAAAGGACAATGGAATAGACTCAACTAATTCCACTCAATTGCCATCTCATCAATCTTCGCAAAAGACCGGCACAGAGAATCCGGTTAACGATGAGGCGCCAGCATTGCCTGACATATCGCGCTCTCGAGCTTTCGTTATCATATCCCTTCTCACTGGAGTTAGCTTTCTCAATACGATGGGTTCTGGGATTCTGACTGTTGCACTTCCAACAATTGCGCGAGATATCAATCTGAGCCCGAATTTGCTGCTGTGGCCTGCCTCCGTCTATGCTCTTGCCGCCGGGTGTACACTGCTTATTTTTGGTGCTGTAGCAGACGTTGTGGGCAGTAAAAGAGTATGGTTGGCTGGGGCCGGGTTCTATATTGCGTTCACTCTGGCCTGCGGTCTTGCTAGAACAGGTCTCCAACTCATCCTGTTTCGAACTATCCTTGGGATAGCTATTTCGATGTGTCTGCCAAGTGCTGTAAGTATTACGACGAATTCCTTTCCTCGAGGGAAACGACGAAATATTGGTTTTGCTTGCATGGGAATGGGACAGCCACTGGGTTACTCAATTGGTTTGATACTGGGAGGAGTATTTACAAATACCATTGGCTGGCGATGGGGATACTACCTGAGCGCCATCATAAATACGGGCCTCTTCGCTGGAGCATTATGGGGTCTACCATCTGAAAGGTCACGAGAAGCGGTATCTTGGGGACGTCTCCTGCACGAAATCGATTGGATTGGGGCCCTTATCATAAGCATATCGCTGGGATTACTATCATATGTTTTGGCGTAAGTTTCTTTGACTGCACTTTCACCTGAAAGATGTTAATACGGATTTAGCATGGTCACTGCAAGCTATTCTCGTCTTGGAGATGCTCCAAACATCGCCCTTTTGGTTGTGGCGATCGTTCTAATGCCAGCATTTGTCTTCTGGGTTGCCCGGCAAGAACGCTTGGGGAAACCAGCAATTATTCCCAACAGCCTTTGGAAGAATACTCCTTTTACTGCAACCTGTGTCGCAGTATTCTTCACGTGGGCAGTCTTCAATTCCTTTCAATATTTTGCTACTCTATTGTAGGTTTAAATGCTACCTTCGTTATTGTAAGACTACTAATTGGATATTTTCAGTTTTCAGCGGGTCCAAAGGCTGTCGGCCATTCAAACATCTGTTCGCTTTCTTCCTATGGTGGTAGTAGGGGCTGGAACCAATATCGTCACGGGATTTCTTGTCGACAAAGTCCAAGTTCGGACGCTAGTTGTTGGTTCGGCAGCGATTACCCTCTTGCCGCCTATCCTGATGGCAGTGATTCAGCCGCAATGGATATACTGGTCAGCAGCATTTGTGTCAATGCTGCTCTCACCGCTCCATCCTGACGGTAAGATTTCTACGCTTTGACGTGCTGACCTGTGATTTTACTAAGACTAATTCCAGTTCTCTTCACCGTCTCGAATTTGATCATATCCAACGCGTACCCTGGCAAAAATCAAGGTCTAGCCGGAGGCGTGTTCAACGTTATGTCTCAAATTGGGAATTCGGTTGGGCTAGCAGTCACAGCCGCAATAGCGGCATCTGTCACAGCTCACGGAACCCTCAAGGGCCAAGACCCCAATAGCCCTGACGCATTGCTGAGGGGATATCATGCTGCGTTCTGGACCATGTTTGCCAGCATGGTTTTTGTGTGTTGTATCACCTTTTGGGGACTTCGAAAGGGGGGGAAGGTGGGTGGTAAAAGCGAGTGATGGTATAAATGCAGGCGGTTGATTTTAGCGATGACCAAATACCCATCCACGCCATCGTCTTATACGGAGTAAGGTAAAGTAGGCGAGCAAAGATGACGGGATGTCGTAAGTTTGCGGCGCGGGCCCGACAACGAATCGGACGGGACTCCGTGGGGAAAAACTAGAGAGAGTAGTGAGATTGTAACCGAAGCTGAGGTTACGAAGGAAGCACCAAGGAATATTTACCTAGGATCGGCGCATCAGGTAAGGTTTTACCTACAGACTACAGTACATGTTTAAAACCCATCCCGCGTTTCCCACGATCTACTAAGGTATGTATTACAAGTACTAGCTGATGGAACTAAGCTCCAAGTAGGCCGAAGTATACGGAACAAGGCTAGAGTGCGGATTAGCGGGCCCGTGAAACCGAGTAGGGCTAATTTCCAACGTCAGCTTGTAAGATTCCTCATCCTGCTCTTCTGTAATCCTGAATCCTAAAGGATTCCAGGGCGATCGATCCATGATGCGAGATACGATGGTCAAGCGTTGTTTCCCCGTAATATGAGAGAGTTCTCCGTAGTAGTGGACAGGACATGAAAAGACTACAGACACACACGGCCGTTGTCGACCTTCATGCGTAGTATACGGCACAGCTAAAGTACCTTTTGGTTCCCGAGACTCAGCCTTCCCTCATGCACCTGGCCATCCTCAGCCAGGCTCTCGAGATGACGATTGCAATGCTAGCCTTGGCATAGAGAGAGTACCTAACCCGTCCTGTCATTCACAATCTTAGCCAGCAGGCCCCCCGTCCAATCTGACGTAACTCACCGCCATTCAGCCCTCCACTGTCGTTCTAGGCTTGGGGTGAGACAATATACAAAAGTCGACGGCTGAGAGAGTCAGCATCATGACATGATGGCTAATTCGAGGTAATCTTACAATAATGTCGGAGGTAGCGATAGTTTCAAATGGGCTTTTCCAGGAACCCGATGCGATGCGTAATTGGATCGTTTCCGACGGTTTCACAACGCCAGTGAAGAGTTGAAGTGTTTCTTGCAGAGGATACCTGTGCAGGTCTAATTGAAAAAGAATTGGTACGGGGATTATATTGGAAGGTTGCACTGTATCCCCGCAAGGCTTCGCTGATCTACTAGTTCCCTTCCGCTGTCGAAGGGTGAGGAAGCAGGGGACGGACATGCCATTGCGGCTCGGCAGCCACTAGGCATATATATGTACCCTAACATAGGTACATGGTCTCTATGCAAAACCCTGATGCTTCTCTGGGCCACGAGGTTTGAACGGCCTGCCACATGCTCCACTGACTGGACGGCAGCTCTAGACACGTGTTGGACTGTTGACGATGGAAAGAACCCAAGGCCGCCGCACTGACCCGGATGACCCCAGGACCGTCAGGGCAATGGAAGAGCTATGAGTAATGCTCTAGTGAGCAACCTCATTACACTAGCACTGTGGGCGGAAAGTTGAGAAGCCTCACAAAAGCTCCCAAATACGCCTCAAGTCATGCCCTTACATTGATGCTAAATCCTGTATGAAAATGGGTGGGGACCTGGTATGACCATGATTACTGGGTTCTGCAGCCTCGTTTACGAGCTGATATCGTGCCAATGGTCCTCGACTTTCTTTGTTGGGTTACATCATCGGTAATGGTAACGTATTCTCCAGGCTGTGATGTCTGAGCCTCTTGTAGTGCTTGTTTCTCCTTTCAATCGCGGCACATGAAGTCAATCTTCCACTGAGAAAGCATCCTATATTACCAGCGACCTTGGACTGTAGAATCTGCATATCACAGCATTATGTATCCACGAGGGCAGGGCCAGAAGATTCTGGTCGTTGGCGCTGGTCCGGTAGGGGCTTTGGCAGCTATATATGCTTCCAGACGAGGTTACCAAGTCGAAGTATACGAGTTACGCAATGGTGAGTTCGGACGTCGAGTTCTATTCATTTCCAGCTTTTCCAACTCGACCTTTCCATTCTTCGTTGTCAAAGCCGTACGGTATTAATGAGTTCAGCTATCTACACCAATCTACGCCTATGGTTCGATCCGAGCCATTTGTAATCTGTCACCCCTTAAGTCATTTGCTATATACTTTACAACCACTGACTCTTCACTGAATAGACCTTACCCTGCCAACCGTGGTTCCTCTAAACTTTACAAAATCGATGAACCTGACACTTTCGGAACGTGGAATACAAGGCTTGAGCCATAGCGGTAGTCCTGGTTTGTTGGAGGATATACTTAGCGAGACTATCCCTGTATACGGACGCATGGTGCACGGGAAATCTATGTTGGGAACCCTGACTGAAAAAGCAATGCCATATGACGTACACGGTCGAGTAAGTGAGTTGATACAGTTGCTAAGGGCGTTGCTGATGGATTTTCCTCCAGTATCTCCAAGTTGTGGACCGAGAAAAGCTCAACAAACGACTCTTGCGGGACCTGGAAACAGACCCGAACGTCAAAATATTTTACAATCACCAACTGGTCAGCGCCGATTTTGATAACAAGAAAGCCGTCTTCAAACGAACCTTTCCCCAAGAATGCAGTGAGAAGCTGCCGCCAGCAAAACTAGTGGACATTGTCGAGGAAGATATACCTGTTGAATCAGTAGAAGTCAGCTTCGACCAGTGCATTGGAGCTGATGGTGCTCATTCCGCAACACGACATCAACTCACCAAGCACACAAGAGTCGACTTTCAACAGACATGGATCGATACGTTTTGGTGCGAGTTCATTGCCCCCGCAGCGGCCAGTGGAGGATACAAAATGTCGCCTAATCATTTACATATATGGCCTCATCCAGAATTCATGTTTTTCGCCGCACCTGATATAGTAAGCTCCCGATGTTTGCTTCCTCCCCTTCGTGTAGCGTTGACGAAGACACAGAATGGCACCTTCACATGCAATCTCTTCGCCTCAGAAGCAGTATTCCTAGACCTCGAAGCAGGCTCTTCCGAACACCTTATCGCGTTCTTCAACACCCACTTCCCAGGCGTAATCCCCGACCTCATCCGCCCCGAAGCCATCCACAGCCAATTCTTCAAAAACCGCCACCTCCCGCTCCTGGACATCAAATGCCGTCCCTACCACTACCGCGACACCTGCGTCATCGTCGGCGACGCCGCCCACGCCATGGTTCCTTTTTACGGCCAGGGCATGAACACCGGCTTCGAGGACGTGCGCTTGCTCTTTGAGGAGTTCCTCGACAGGGACGACGACGCCCAGGGACGGCTGCAGGTCGGCCAGAAGAGTGGAGACGCCGACGCGCCGTTTTCGAATGTGCTGGAGCGGTACACGAAGACGCGGATACCGGATGTGCATGCAATGAACGCACTGGCGCTGCAAAACTACGAGGAGCTACGCATTGGCGTTAAATCTTACCCGACCTTGACACGCAAATGGATCGAGGAGTTTCTCGATGTGTGGTGTCCTAGGTTGCAATGGGCTACGCTGTACAGTCGTGTTGCGTTTGGGAACGAACGAATGTCCGAGGTGACGCGGAAGGCGCAAAAGCAGAAGAATATCCTGCAGCTCCTGTTCGGCTTCGTTGTGTTATGGCCGCTGTCTCTAGTTGCGGCGTTTGTGGTGCTGCATGGGCGGACGTCGTGGGCGATCTAGAAGTCGTGTGGTGCGGGTGAGTTGGGAAAATTGCATTTTCATCGGGGTCGAAAGCATTGCATGGTCTGGAAAATTAGGCCCTTTAGATTTACAAGTTTCCGGGATGGTTGACGAGCTAGCATCTCAGATTGTCAGATATACTTCTACGGCATTCATCACAGCCCGCAAGCTGACCCGAGAGTTTCCTATGACAAGATGTCGGATCGAATAGGGTAGCGAGTCTTAGACTATTCTTATCTCTACCTTCTCCAGCTTGCGTATCCGAACAGTCCTGTCAGTAGCGTCTAGCATTGCTTTCTCCCTCCTCCTTTTTGGCTGTCTTGCATTCACTTCCGAGCCCGCTCATTCCAATTCTTGGAATCTCCACTCCAACTCGCTTTTCGCTCATCGCCTTTCCCTTTTGTCCAGCTCGCTCCCCCCCCCTACCCCCCCATTCCTTCCCATCTTCCGCCCCCCCGTCTTCCCTCCAAAACTGACAATCGACCACTCTTCCCCTTCTAACAATCTAAACCAACCCATCAACCCACCCAACCAAAACCCTTACCGCTGCAGATTCCGTTCGTAACGAGGGCACTGAATGAAGAAGACGGAGGGGAAGGGGGGGATCAAGATGTCGGCGAGTATCTGTATAAGGGCGGAGCGAAAAGGGGTGAAATTCTAATAAGAGATTGGGAAGGGTGTGGGAAGGGTGGAGTAATGAAAAAGAGCAACCCGCAAAACCGCAAACCGTTTCACATTTATAACACCCCCGATATCAGAACACCCAGCCAAACCCTTTCATGCCCTCACAGACCGCGATCCCTTCTCTTCCCCCCCGTTTGCTAAACGACGGACAAGTAAAAACGAGCGCGATGGACTATTATACAACCGCAATGGGTGCGTCTGAGGGGGTCCGTGCATTGATGGTGTGAAGAAAGGAAGGGGATGTGATGGAGTGAGGTACAGGGTCATACTAAGTAAGCTAAGGGCGGGAGTTTGAGAGAAAAAGCGGAGGATGCGACGGCGGAGACGGGGGATGGGGATGGGGATGCCTTGTTTGATGGTATATGTAGGAGGAATAGAAGTGAGGCAGGGGGAAGTTTGAGAAAATGAGGATGGGTAGAAGGGGGGGTTTATTTTTTTTTCCCATGTGAAATAATGCCAAACGTGCTTTATGTAGCCCAGAAGAGCGGTTATGAAGCACAGGCATACATACCATCTACGCAACACGAAGTCGCAGTCTGACGATGTACACGCAGTACGAGAAAAAAAAAAAAAACATCTCTGGAAACTCTCACGCTTTTCCCTTTTTTAAAAAAAAAAAGAATCCACGTTCCGGCACGCACTCAAGCTCTACCGGCAAATCAAACAACTCCAAAAACCTTCCTCGTCAGAATTCCCCCCCCCCTCAACGCGCAGAAAAACAGGTCGAAGACGTAATCCTACTTACTGTATGCTCAATGAAAACGAGTTCGATTTACAGCGTCGAGCCATGGTTTGAAATAGCGGCCGTTACGCAAAAGATTCCTAAGCCTGTCGGAGTCGTTGGTCGTGTGTGTGTGTGCCGACTTCTATGCTTTTGGAAAGACTTCGTAGCTGGAGTTGTGTGTACAGGATGGGGAGGGAGGGGGTGCTATGGAGGAAGGCAGTTGAGAGGGAAGAGGATGGAGTGGGGCAGAAAGAAGGAGGGGGGGTGGGTGGGTAGGAGGAGGAGGAGGAGGAGGAGGAGGAGGAGGAGGAGGAGGAGGAGGAGGAGGAGGAGGAGGAGGGGGGTTTACTCTAGGAGATGCGTTGATGGGTGGTGTAGGACTTGGCTGGAAGAGATGGGAGGATTGGGGTGCTCCCTCAAGCTCTCTCAACCCAACCCCAGCAAACGCCGAAGCACGAACAAACGAACGGACTTTCCAAGAACCACACACACACAACCAGTTCTCCCCAAAAAACCCTATCCTAAAATCCCTAAAAAATCCCCTAAAAACCCAACCTTAGTAGAACAAAAAAACTTAAGGCCCCATTTGGAAAAAAAAAAGCGCACGCACTCTTTCTTTACCTCATCTATCCCCCGTACATACATAGCAAGATAAAAGCACGATACGGCTTTATATATGTACAGTACCTACATAGGTTGTTGGTGCTCTCCCTTATCTTACCTTTAGCTCTCCAACGTGAACGATTCGATAATGTGGAAATTTGCTCCTGTGGCATTGTTGGTGTTGGGTGATGTTGGTGCCATTGAAAGCAAGGCGGTGGAAACGAATGAGCGAGGGAAGCAGTTGGATGGATCACCTTAGGCCCCCCTGTAATCTGTAATGCATGCGTGCACAAAACAAAGATGCAATCGGAGCTACTCCTGTATGCACGTAAGCACGAAGAAAGTTGAACGTCGCCGTAGCCTTAACAGCAAGAACAAGTCACGGTCTTGGGCAAGATTAGATTTATCAATTCAGCCTCCCTCTTATGTACGCGAGAGCACTCAGCAGTTGCCAGTAGTGTCCTCGGTGTAGAATAAAGTAGCCATGCAAAACCCCCCATGGCATGTACCAGCAAAAAAGAAGCCAACTCCCCAACTCAGCAAGCGCCCCCTGCCTATGCAATCCAGAACCATATCCTCTCGAGCACATTCCTTGGGATCCTCTCGGGCCAATGCGCATCCGCCGCATCCAGCGCCGCCTTGCCCGTTGTTATGTCGGCCTCGGCAGGGTTCACCCACTTGGTCCGCTTGAAGACCTTCCAGAACACGTACAGGAAAAAGTAGATCGGGATGCCAACGTAGTCCGTGACGAAACTATTGATGTCAAAGGGCTTGAAGATGTCAAACCCGTTGAAGAGGGTGACCATGAAGAAGAAGGCAAAGGCAAACCAGGCGAGGTACGGCTGGAACGGAGATTTGAAAATGAGGGTGTTGCGGTCGATGCCCTGGGCTTTGAGGGCCTTGTGGAATTGGATATAGGCGATGCAGATAGACATCCAGGTGAAGAGGTTGGCAATGGTGACGAGATTCTGGAACCAGGTGAAGACGATGGCAGAGCCGGACGAGCAGGAAAGGAAGGTGAGGAGCGAGATGGAGGCGGTAATCATGACACAGTAGTAAGGTACACCGGCTTTGGAGCACTTGAGAAGGATCTTTGGGGCTTGGCCGTTCTGGGCAAGGGCGTACATGTAGCGGGATCCAGTGTAGAGGAAGGCGTTTGCGGAGGATGTGGCTGAAGTCAGGATGACCGCGTTGATGATGGATGGCAATGCTGGTACACCGGCACGGTAGACGGCAATGACCCATGGCGAGGCAGCGGCACCGGCAGAATGGTGTTTGATGGCGCTTAACAAGTTTGGCTCATTGTACGGAATAAGCACACCAATGGCCAGTGTGCCGAGGACGTAGAAGAACAGGATACGCCAGAACACACGGCGGACTGCCTTGGGAATGTTGTGTCTTGGGTTCTCAGCCTCACCAGCGGCAACCGCTACCATCTCTACACCACCATAGGCGAAAGCAGCGTTGATCAGAGTGGAGAAGAGACCCAAGAAGCGACCTTCGGATCCAGTGGCGATGTACTCTTTCATGGCACCTGGGTGCTTCCAGTAGCGGAATCCGAGACGGTCGTGCGTGGGTCCTCCACCGAGATCGATGATGAAGGCGAATATGAGTAGACCAACGATTGTGAGGATCTTGATACTGGCAAAGCAGAACTCCGCTTCTCCATAGATGGAGACTGCGAAAATGTTGAGACAGATGACGATGACGATGATAATGGAGATCCATGCTGCGACATTGATGCCCTTTGCACCGTTCCAGTACTGAATGACAACCGATGCAGCAGAGATTTCAGCGCAAAGAGTGATTGCAGACTGGTACCAGTTGTTCCATCCCACAGCAAACCCCATGGCTCCGTCGCAGTAGCGCGCACAGAATTGAGGGATAGCACCAGGAAGTGGTAGCCATGTAGCCATTTCACCGAGAGATTGCATCTAGGTTTACGCGTCAGTCGATTGTAACGCTTTGGTTCCAAGAGAGCAGCTTACCATGGCATACACGGCCAGACCAGTGAAACTGTACCCAAGCAAGAGACTGAGGGGTCCGGCTTGCGTGAAAGCACGGCCGATACCCAGGAACAGACCAGTACCGATAGTACCGCCAAGAGCGATGAACTGGATGTGCCGAGATTTGAGACTGAGAGGCCATCGTTAGCTACAAAGCTCGTAGAGAGTTGAAAGGTTCATATATCAGCATACCCACGAGTCACATATCCGTATTCTTCAGCGGTCGCCAAATCACCGTACATGTCCGCCGCCTCACCCATCCGGATCCCTTTCTCGTCGACCACCCTCGCCATGTCGTCGTAGGGAGGCGAATCATTGCTGTATTTCCCTGCAGGACTGATGTTGTACTGTTCCTTGTCCATCTTTTGAGTAGTCCCAAGGGGACAAGATTTACCAATATATCAAATGATGTGTGGGTGAGGAATGACGGAGGAGGGGAAGCGGAAATGTTTAATACTCCGCTTATCAACCGAACTGGCAGTCAGGCTGATAAGGAATTCAGTGAATGAATGTGCAGGATGAATTGCCACCTCTGAGCATAAAGGCGCAAATTCTCCTACCATATATTAATAGAGAATATTAATCCAAAGGACGGGCGGTTCAAGACAGATGTTAAGGCCCCTGTTGCTTTATACATGTATGAGACCTGAACAAAATACGCCTACGCGAAGTGCAACCCTAATTTAATTCGCTATCGGTACTAGCACCCACTGACTGGCAGCATGAAGACCGGACCCGGATAAGCAGATGATATGCGTGAGTTGGTGCGGTCGTAACCTTTTCCCGCTAAGCTACAAAACGGCAGGTGCGGTCTGCCTCAGGACTCCCCAACCCCAAGCTTGTTTGCGTTTCGTGTCTGGAACTTTGGAAGCATTCCATCCCGGACCAGTCAAACCCTTCCCACCAGTCAGAAGCGTTTAGAGTCGTCAAGGTTGCGTTGGCATGACTGAGACGAGTCGAAGGAAATCCTCCGCCCATCCTTATCTCAGGCTTTCCTGCCGACGAAAGCACATGGTCGTAGTCGGACCATGGCAACACTTTACTTGATCTGTCGTCGCCCCATTGCTAACACCTCCTTAGTTGGTGGCCGTGTGTGATATTACTTTGATTGGCCATAGTAGTGGCGTGTACCTAATCACGACTCCGCCATCCGCTGTGGGGTAGGTATCCTGTCTTGTCTGCCTGTCGATAAAAACGGAAGCTCCGGACGATCTTTCTTTCGAGCTCGATCCGGGCCATGTGCCATTATACCAATACCAATGGGCGTCTCGGGCGTTAGAGAATGGGAAACGTAATAAGACACTCGGTTCACCACTATTTCAATCCAAGAAGAGACGAAAGTATCCCTTCTCAGGCTTTTCAGCGCTTGTATCCGTACATCGCAGTCATGAGACCTCTAAGCTATCAAGCTTCGAATGCACAAGAGTTAGTCCTCAACGCCGTCGACACCCAAGCTGAGGCCTGGAATTGCTGTTGGCCCTTGTGTTACAGCGTCAGCCTCGCTAGAACTCTTCTGGATGATCACAGATCTTTGCCCGCGTTGTCGGTAAAATGAGGTTCTGGTGGTCTGCTTCATGATTTGATTGGATTCGGCGCAGTTAGGGGTAATTTAGTCGCTGTGCCGTTTTGGATACATCCCCGGTGATGGCGTTGTACCCGTCAAAAGAAGTTCTTGCGCTTCTAGATCCCCGCAGAAGCAAGTGGTGAAAGTGTTCTTCAGCAGATAAGGTGCTATTCAGTTGGTTTTTATCTAACCTTTGTTCGTGTTGGCGGGTTTAATTCCTGGAAATTATCAAGTACAACGCCTGAGGGCCCTAGAGTCTTAACGAGACGATGCCCATGCCCATCCAACAACAGAAATCGTTGGCCCCCAAGATAAGACCCTGTTTCGAAATTGAAGAGAGCCATGAATAGTAATATATAGAGCCTGTGAAAGTATATGAGAAAGCCTTGAACGCTACTTATCACTAAGGTGTTCCGAGGCATACTACTGGCCTGTCTTAGTGTTTCGAATGTTGACGTGGGTGAAAAGACACAAGAGACTCCCTCTCCACAGTAGCACTTTGTCATGCTATCGGCATTGTCTCTTGGAATTTTGGAACTCAGGTTGCCTTACAATCGACATGTGCTTTGCTATGCCTCTGGTCTTTCGCTTGTGCAATAAGCTCCAAAATTTCGGTCCGCTGGCGTCTACAATGAAGTGTACATATTCGTCTTTCGTCAAATATCCTGTCTTGTTATTATGGGTAGGTGCCCGATTGATCTAGGCGATGAGATCGCTGAAATGATAATTCCATTGCCGTCACCAATGATCAGTGCATCTACATGGTATGTAGCTAAGGCACATAAAGCTATTTAAGAGTTCTATCGTATCTCTGCGATGCTCTCCTCTCTTTGGTCTTTCGAGTAGCAAGACACAGGCCTGAATTGGTCAAGAAAGTCTCGTTCTGTCTTTTTCAGCTAACGGTGCAAGTTATATATCGGTCGGTTAGGGTACAAGTATTCCGTAACCCCTGGATGTGCCAGAGACTCGGTGGCAGAAAGACAAACATTAAGTTGACGGCAAATATGAGGCCTTTTCTAAAGCAAAGCGATATGCATCTATCAAAAAAATGAAGAACCATACACCCAGCCTCAAAATGTCTGTGTGACGCTTTGGTACTATCTACGCCACGATACCATCGTCCTCGGTCGAGAAACCACCAAAACCCAGACGCCTTCATTCTCTGACTCCAGGTGGATCGGAACAGTACCCGGTGGATGCTGAAACGAAAAGAAAGCTGAAGGAAAGATAGATGGAAGGTTTGAAAAACAAGCTTAATTTCGGAAGGATCAAGCGGAATCTAGGATTTGAGATGCGGAGATCTGCAGACAATATTAACAACAGATGCATGGAATGTATACTTAGAAAAGATGGCACGGATGGTACCTGGAACTGTCTCAGTTTAGGATGAGAAGCGATAAGCGACACCGCAAAGCTTGATAGTACGGTAGTGGAGGCGATTCTGCGAGGCAAGGAGCCTTCCGAAAGCTTGTAACCATCAGGGGGCATAACGACAGTATCAGAAATGTGGGGGTGCGTGCTTTCTTGATCAGGATTCCAAGTACGTATATCCAATCTGTGCACTGGCACAAGACTGTTTGAAAGGTACAACATATTAGTAGGGCTGACATTGCCAGGATAAGGTAGCATGGGATTCGAATGGCAGTGTTAATCTAGCTAGACAGCAGTGTATATTGGGATATATTCTTGAACATAGACCTGAATATGTAATTGCTTAATAGAAGCATTCAAATGCTATGCCTACGTATGATGCCCGATTCTTCGAGCAGTCTTAGAAATTCGTGAGATCTTACATGGACCATGAACACGTATCTACGGAATACTGGCTTCCGGATCCACACTTTCAGATAAAGTTATGAGCAGCAGTACCGTCACCCACCTCGTTTCTTTGCTGTTTGTGGAGAGGAAGTCGTCGCCAACCCAAGTTTGTTCACTTCTCGAGCCTTTCAGGTAAGCGAGAGATTTGCCCACAAACTTTCAAATCCGGCATTACTGACAATAAACACAGAACATCCAGCTTAACAGCGAGGCACCGCAATCAAGATGGTGAGTCCACCCGATCCTGATCATAGGTTCCTGGTGCTCCATCTCTCGGAATCCAAGATCCATCGAGTCCTTGCAAGAAGCTTCGGTTAATATCTGAAGCGCAAATTGCTGACTCTGGACCATTGTGACATTAGCCTTTCACCAAGTTGGTCAAGAATAGTGCGTACTACAGGTGAGTGACATTCTATTAAATGTTTTGAATGGCATATCAATGTAGGACTGACTCGTTGCAGCCGTTACCAAACCAAATACAAGCGTCGTCGCGCAGGTAAAACCGACTACTACGCCCGCAAGCGTCTAATCACTCAAGCCAAGAACAAATACAATGCCCCCAAATACCGCCTCGTCGTCCGCTTCACCAACCGGGATATTGTCATCCAAATCGTCACGTCTGAAATCACCGGCGACAAGGTTTTCTGCTGCGCCTACGCCCACGAGCTCAAGCGCTATGGTATCAAGCATGGTCTCACCAACTGGGCAGCTGCTTATGCTACTGGTCTTCTGATTGCTCGTCGTGCCTTGGTAAAGTTGGGATTGGACCAGGAGTTCACCGGTATTGAGGAGGCGGACGGAGAATACAAGCTTACCGAGGCTGCGGAGGTTGACGGTGAAGACCGTCGTCCCTTCAAATGCTTCTTGGATGTCGGCCTTTCTCGTACCTCGACTGGAGCTAGAATATTTGGTGCTATGAAAGGTGCTTCCGACGGCGGTATCCTCATCCCTCATTCCGAAAACCGTTTCCCCGGCTACGATATCGAAACTAAGGAACTAGACGCCGAGACTCTTCGTAAATACATCTTCGGTGGTCACATTGCCGAGTATATGGAGACTCTTGCCGACGACGATGAGGAGCGCTACAAATCACAATTCCAAGGTTACATCGACGATGATATCGAGGCTGACGGGCTAGAGGAACTGTACCAGGAGGCCCATAAAGCTATTCGCGAGGACCCATTCAAGAAGGATGACGAGGCGGGAGAGAAGAAATCGAAGGAGGAGTACAAAAAGGAGAGCAAGAAATACAAGCAATCGAAGTTGAGCAAGGAGGAGAAGATGGAGAGGGTCAAGGCGAAGATTGACAAGGTGAAGGCTGATATGTGAGGTGCTCAAACGGGTAAGAGCAACTACTTGATTAAGCGGTTATGATACCTGGTGCATGTTCTCTATTGAGCACGTATGGCTAGAACAAATCTCATGAATAAAACTGATTAGCCCCAGAGCAAGTCACTGGTGAGAGGATGATTCAAAATAATGTTGAGCAACATTTCTACCGAATTCGAAAACCCCCTAGCTACCGAAGCTCGCTTGATCATCTCTCACGTGTTCGAGTTCACCAGCCTTGATATTACAGCTCATAGTCAAAGCCTTTACACCTATTCAACAAATCTACTACCGACGTGTCTAGTGACTGGACATCATTGAAGACAGTCATCCATCTTCTTCAATTTCTCTACTAATGCACCCCTGACGCATTGCGACCCCCTTACTTCGAAGGAGCCTCTGCTGCCTAACGAAGTTTTCCATCGATATAAACACCTTGTCTCCAGTAAAAATCCGGAACATATCCTAGCTTCTTATTCATCAATCCAATTTCAATCTCTGTTTCTAGTTCCTCCGCCCATGATGGAAGAAATCTCCAGAGAAGAATTCCTCTCTCAACCCCCTCGTTCCCGTCCCCATCTGCCACAACCCTCTCAAAGCTTCCCCTCTTATCCTCCACCCCAGATATCAGAACCTGCGACATTTCCCCAACCCCAAACCCTAACAGCCCAATACCTGCGCACCCTCTCCGCTTCCATCTCCGGGCACGCCGCCTCCGCCACCTTCGCTTGCGGGGGTTTTATCCCGCTTTCCCCTTGGTCTTCACACGGAGCTTACTCCAAACCCGTCGAAACCCAGAAAGAAAAAGTCACGCTTCGCTGGGACTCCCGCACCTCAATCGCAGCATCAGCAGCAGCCCAACCACGCCCCTACGGGAAAAAACTATCCTTCCCCCTCCAAGGAGCCGACGACGACGAGAACGCCCTCGCAGACCTTATCGCCGACTGCCAGCCCGCGACTTTCGGTTTCGACGGCCGCGACGTTCTAGATGAGCAGTATCGCCGAGCGGCCATGATGGATAAGGAGAGCTTCTGTACGGATTTCCACCCAGCGGATTGCGGGATCTTGGAGGCAGTGGGGAGGGAGGAGGGTTGGGGGTGAGGGCGATTAAGGGGGAGATCTATAAGTTGAATGTGCGTGGTGGTTTTCATTGTTCCCGTTGTTTTGTCGTGTCTTGTTTTGGGGGGGAGAAGAGGATTGAAGTGGATGGATTAACTTGCTGACAAAGACAGATCTACTCCGGCCCCTCAGGCGTCTTCCACCCACATGTCGACACCCCCCGCGGCGAAGGCCAGTTCGGCAGCCTAGTCGTCTGCCTTCCTGTCTCTCACCAAGGCGGCGCCCTCCTCGTCACCCACCGCGGCCAAAGCGCCACCTTTGACTGGAGCAGCACCAGCACAAGCGACTCGGACCCTGCGATCCAATGGGCCGCTTTCTACGGCGACTGCACGCACCAAGTCCTTAAAGTCACCGCGGGGCACCGCATCGCCCTAACCTACAACCTCTACTTCTCTTCCCTGGGCGCGCTTGCACAGCCCGTAGCGGACCCGGTGCGTTTGGCGCTGTATGCGCCTGTGCAGGATATGCTGAGGCAGCCTGCGTTCCTCAGAAGGGGGGGTGTGCTCGGGTTTTTCTGCCATCACGCGTATGCGCATTCGAGTGAGAGCGGACGCACGGGGCTGCCGGGGGGGTTGAAGGGGGTGGACCTAGCGGTGTTTGCGGTGTTTGCGGCCCTGGGGATGGGGGTGAGGGTGGTGCCTGTTGTGCGGAAACCGGGAGGTGGGGGATGGGGCGGCTTGAGGGTGAAGGATGCTCCGCCGAGGGAGGGTTTGGTGACTGCGCCTGGGGCGGGGCGGGATATGCCTCGGAGGCAGCGTCTGGTCTTCGATGCTGATTATGAGGGGGTACATGAGGAGGAGTGGGAGGAGGAGAAGGATGGTGAGGACACGATCATCGTTGATAGCGACGAGGACACTATGGACGAAGAAGACGAGCGCTACTACTCCTCTCCAGAATCCGAAGAGTCCGACCGTCAAATCCCCGGCTCCATCGTCGGTACAGCGCTCCACGGCCCCGCTTTTGCCGCTGATGTTGAAGATGTGGGATGGCCGGCTCTAAAGGTAGGGGTTTCCCCGTTACTTCCTATTACCACGAGTGTATGAGCCAGAAGGCGAGCTGACGATCAACGGGTAGAAAATCAACACCTCCAAGCACTGGCCCCACGACCTCGTGCCCAAGATCCACTGGATGAACGATCCAGCGCATGAGGAGTTTGCGTTTGCGCATATTGCTGTACGCCTACCCCCTCCACGTTTCCCCACCTTAACCCCTTTTCCCCAGCACACCTGATCCGCTTCAACTACTTTATCAAACCCAAACCTCAACCCCCTCCTTAACTCCTCACCATACCCCTTCCGTCAACCCCTCAGCCCATCCACCATGCCCATTTCATTCTGCACACAAGCGCTGATCGATACAACATTTAGTACGGCAATCAAGCAGAGCTGGAATGGAAGTTTTCTGCGGCGGCGATTCTGGTGGAGGTGCCGCCTAGTGAGGAGAGAGGGGGTTAGGAGGCTGGCAGGAAAGGGGGTGGAAGGGGGGGTGGAAGGGGGGGGGTGGAAGGAATGTGGTAGTAGGTTGTTTGCGTTGCTCAGTGTGATGATGTTATTCTTAGAGGGCGACACATTATGATCTGCCCTGCTCGGGGTTTCCAGTCCTGTAATGTCCTTGAAGGTGCTACGTCCAGGGTTTCTTGCTGGGGCTTCTGGGCCTTGGCTTGTTGAGTTGACTGATTCCAAGCTTGTAAAAAAAAAGTTGGCTAGCTATCCGCACGGGCGGAAGGCGATGTGAAAGGTCGTGGTTGTCTTGGGCTGAATCCCTTTTTTTTTCTTTATTAAGCGTGGGCGTTCGAGGGTGGGGTTGTGGATTACTGTAGGTTGCTGGACTGATTATCTATGTATGTTGGCGGTTAGGTACGACGGATATAGAGGAAGTTCTGGTATGGAATGCTATTCCGAGTATGTATTTTCATGAGGATATACTTATATACAACCCCCCAGTAAGAGGCAACGAGTCGACACCTGCATTTATAACCCCTGACATTCCTCATGCCGCGTAAGAACAGATTTATACCGTCCAAAACCCGACCCCATTGAATCCGCAAGCCACGCGCCCAATCCAAAGCAAACTCCAACTTTCACCTCCTGACGTCCTTAATCTTCGTCGTCTCGACCAAAATCGGAAACGCCTTCGCAAACGTCGGCCCCAAGCTCCAATTATTCAGATCCCTCAAATGCTGCTCAAACACTGGATTAATGCTCAACTCCTCGCTGCCAGGCACACTCAACAGGCAATCACTAGCCTCATACGGCCAGTTCAGACTCAACGTCGTCGTGTAGGGGATGAAGAAGTTGTCAAAAGGGATTTTGGGGTATACCTGGACCATCTTGTCGCGCATGCGCGGCCAGGGGAGATTATCGATCCAGGCTGGGTGTGGGGTGAAGAGCTGACTAGGCCGGGGAGTGACCCAATCAGGGAGGCGATCGTAGGTTTCTTGCGTGAGGGAGATTTTCCAGCGCATAACGAGGAACATGATGTAGAGCACGGCGACTTGCTCCGGGATGGTGCAGAGATCTGGGAATGTACGGAGGATGTCGGTGAAGACTTTGCTTAGGGGGTGCGAGTAGATGCTGCGTTCGGGGTTGAGGAGTGAGGAGACAGAGGGGTAGGCGGGGCCTACAAGTTTCTGGGGAGAGATGCCTTCGGCGGCACGGGCTTGTTGTTCGGCGAGGAAGTCGAGAAGGAGGCCGTCGAGGGGGCAGGTGGGGCCGATGTTGCGGACCGGGACTGTGTGAGCGAGGGCAGGAGTTTCGAAGTTGGGGAAACCTTGGCTGCTGGAGTTGGGCGATTTGGCGGTTTGTGGGGTCAGGAGGTATTCCGGTAGTTGCGAGCCTGTCCGGGCAGCTGCCCCAGCTTGCTCGATCTCTTGTCGGCCGCCGAGTAAGAACCCGAGATCTAGTTTCTCTCCCGACGTACGGATGTCTGATCCATGGGTGATGTTGTTCCTCTGGCGGTCTGGAGCTGGTGCGTGTGGAGTATAAGCGGCTGGGGACTGCGTTGCTGAGGTCTGTTGCCGGCTTTGGGGCGAGGTAATATAGATAGATGACGTTGAGGCCCCGCTTCGGAGTGAGGCAGGATCTGAGTACGCGAGAACAGAGCTCGTGACATTGTTGTGCCCATTCGATCCTGCATCTGTCACAGAAGTGGGAAGAAAATTTGGTTGCTGCCTCGTACTACAATGTATCCCGGAATTGGAGTCTGCAGAGCAGTCTGTCAGCTGAAGCTAGCATACTACTCAACATCCGTAAATCAAGTGTTACCACTCGCCCCATTTCCTCCCAGCAGGGGCTGTATGATACTCAGTACAGAGTTCAACCGCCTCTTGATGTCCGCATTTTCAGCTTCAACAGCCTCCTTCTGCTGAATCGCATGTCGCAGTTCCTGATACGGCTGCTGAGAGGTCAGATCTTCAATCTTCCTTTCCAACGTCTCTATCTGCCCTTTCGTCCTCTCGCGAATGGCCCTCTGAGCTTCCCGATCATTCGCACGCTTTTTCGCTAGTTGCTCCGGAGTAAGGTTCGCTACGCCCCGGGATCCAGAGGCAGATGTCCTCTGCTTCTTGCCGGACGGAGGCAAACCATTGGATGTGGAATTGGTCGGGGAGGTGGCGGCGGTGCTTGAAGAAGGTACGGAGAATTTCCTGTCTGGTCGGGCATCCATTCAATCAGGAAGGCCTTTTATCCAACCGACTAGCAGGGTTCGCCAAAAGATGCAGCAATCCGGAGATTCAGTGTCAGTAAACCATCCTGCTGGCTCTCGTCGCGAGTCATGAAGTCCGAGACGTCCGGGGGCAGGAGAAGACACACTAAGGGTTCGCTTAGCCAAGTGCTCCACGAACCCTGAAGGTATCAGTCGTCGCAGTCTGGGTCAAATGGGTACATACTGTAGGTCTCTTGCCCCATCTACACAGACGCACCGTGGTGGTCGGGCTTTTAATGCTCCTATATACAATCTACTTTTGAAGGTAATGGTCTAGCTTTATTTCCGATCGCTGTACACGGGCCTCCATTGAAGCAAGGAGCCATGCCCCAGAATTTGAGCAACCCGCCAAAGGGGCAAATAGGTCTTCCAAGCCTATTCAAAACACACGAGAGTACTCGTAGATATATTCATACTCCCAAAAGCTCCTTCGCTATGCAATATACACAGTACTTTCTCTCTGAATTCTATTCAATCATGTGGTTCATCTTAGTGATCTATTCATAGGTTAGCCGACCATTTCCCGTCAGCAGATATTTTAAACCACTCATTACCTTTGTCCTGAGATAGCCCTCAATTTCCTCACTGTGGATGCCCCTCTTTCCACCTGTTTTCCAAGCCAGCGGAATCATGGCAACCCTTTGCTTGACAACAACCTCACGATTGGGACCTTCGACAGCACGAACTTTGTCCGGATTATTTGTAAGCAGCTTGATGCCTGCATCACCGCCAAACCCAAGATCCATCAGCATTGCAGTAGCCAGTCCATAACTTCTTGCATCTGCCGGATGTCGTAAGAGCAGATTTGCTTCTACCGTATCTGAACCCAGGTCTTGTAGATTGTATGCCTTTAGCTTTTCCCCTAGTCCAATTCCTCGACCTTCTTGGCGTAGATATATAATGACACCACCCGTGGAAGAAGGAAGGGACATTAGTCTAGCCGCCTCGTCCAGTTGTTCTCCGCAATCGCATCTGGCAGACCACGCCGTCTCACCTGTATAGCATTCAGAATGTATACGAACAAGAGGCGCTGAATTGTCTGGAGTTTCTGGGGACGACGATGGGGATGATGTAGGCCCAGATATAGGCCCTTTGTCTCTATAGTCACGAGGTTGGGGATCGACTCGACTCGAGGTTCTCCCCGGGTGTAATCTGCCAGTGTATGCACCCCTTATCATGCGGTCAAGCTCTGACTCTCCGGGCCGCGGCGCATTCAGAGACCTTGAGCGTATATGAGGTCCAAACACAATCGCAAGATGTTCCTTGTTATCAACATTGTTCTGATAGAGATGTAGAAACATCTCTGCGCCGGTCACTGTGGGAATCCGCGCGCGCACAACGCAATTGACCTCCGGAAGGATTTCCAGAAGTTTGGGTGGCCTTTGGCTTGTTGTGTCTACCGGTATCGCTTTCGGCTCTCTTTGTGGAGCCGGAGTGCCCGTCCCGGGAGTAGATGGCGGTGTAAAAGCGGGACTGAGTAGGGTGTTCGGTGGGGGAGAGTCTGATCTGCCATTGTCGAGCACATATTCAGGAACATTTTCCAGAGTCTCCGGCTTGGAAGGAAGGATTGGCGAGACGTGGGATGGCAAATCTCGCATTGCTGGGGTCAGACTAGGCATCGCATGTTTGTAGGACAAGAAGTGTCCTCGGCGCTTTTGAGATATCGGATGACAAAAGGGTGGGCGGAACAATTTCCGGTCCCTGCCGGGAATCGCCTCCTAGGGCTGCGCCTCGGCATTGTTCTGCGGAGCAGATTGGATTATCCGTTCAAAATTCTAGAATTACTGAGCCAAATCTCGCTTATTTTGACGACTTGCCCTGTCAGGCTGCCACCCCTGTGGTTGCCTCAGGACCTCAGACGTGTTTTTGCAACTAAACCCCTTCGGATCAGATGCCTTGCTTAAGAAGAACAGACGGGACCCTCCCATCACCAGCACGCTCTATTACTTCTGGAGTTCTGATAATTCATCTTTCAATATAACCCTGTTCGTATTGGAGAATTCCATACTTTGGCCATGGCATCGTATGTCAACACACTGTGGCACTTAAGTCGAGTTTTCATTGCTGTAGCTATATACTCATCTACAGGCATCAGAGTAATTGTGCTTACAATACAGACTCTGTCGCCTACCTTAATGCCACTATCTTCTATGATGAATCTTGCTTGCCGCATATATCAAATATAAGACGACCGTGTGTTCCCTAAGGAGAACCTTGTTGCGAGTGGCAGCAAGATATATACATCTTGAAAGGAGAAGCTACACAAAGATTTTCCACTCTTCTTTACAATCAAGCCGCTCGTCGTAGCTTTTCCCTGGTTGATTTTTTCTGCAAAAGCAGAAATCATGGCAAGAGAAATTGACCTTCTCACTCGCGGCAGCGGCCACTTGGGTTTTTGTGCTTTGGTAGGAGCTCTCGAAGCCGGCTATCATGTTCATGCAGCAGTACAGACTCAAATCAAAGCGGACCTTATCCTTGCTGCACCTTCAATCAACGCCGTGAAACCAGGCCCAAGGCTTGAATCCATTATCGTGTCGGATATCCTTGCCGACGGCGCAGATGATAAGGCCGTCAAAGGTGTAAACTATATTGTGCATGCCGCATCTCCTATTGCTTTTCAACGGACGGTTACGAGCGCGACCTCATCGAACCCGCAATCAAGGGCACAATTGGTTCTACCAAGTCTGCCGCTAAGGCTCCATCAATGAAGCGAGTCGTCATAACCTCCTCGGAGCTTGCGGTAATTCCTTGGGAAGACTTCATCAAGAATGAATTTAAGTCATGTCTTCTGTCCTGATGAGACGATCCTGGATTGCACTGGTTCTTACAATAACCACTTCCAGGCTTATGGCGCAAGTAAGACAGTGCCCTGAACGCAACGGCAAGATGGATTGAAGCAGAGACGCCTCAGTTCGATGTCATCAACATGCTCCCAAGTATCTTCGTTGGGAAGAATGAATTGGTCGACGAGGCCAAAGACATCCTGAAAGGGACAAACGCCGTAGCGTTCGGACAAGTTTTAGGCAAGGTGATGATAGTTTCTTCGAGTCCAGGGACAATGATCCATGTGAATGATATCGCAAGCTTCACATTCTAGCTTTAGACCTTAAGGCCAAGGGCAACCAAAACTTATAGCGTGTTCGAGCGGTGTTAAGGGCCAAATCTGGGGAGACGCTATTAAGAGTGTGAAAAAGCATTTCCCTGAGGCGGTAGAGGATAGAAGATTACCAGTAGACCAGCTCCAGCCAACGAAGAAGCTACGGCTCGATTCCAGCAAGACAGAGAAAGTATTTAAAATCAAATGGCAGACATAAGAAACACAAGTGAAACGCGTTGCCGAGCATTACCTGGAACTATGTACTTGGAAATGCTGGAGGTAAGGTTATACTTGAGACCAGCGTCTTTTGAAACGAGCGTTCCAAGGGGAACTAAAAGTTGAGTCTGATACATAGCGTCTAAATTGTATATCCGATCGATATGGATGAGAGAGTATCATGTAATCAATACTTAGGGCAAATAGCAAGATTGATGGTGGAGGAAAGGGAAACTACCGCTGTATCGTTGCTCCAACGCCTTTCAAATGGTATGAATGCCTTGTTGCTTTGGTTTTCCGGATTTATAATGGATATAAGTGACTCAAAGAAAACTTCGAAAGCTTCCTGGCTGAAAGGAAGTGTCCTGTCCGAACGGATGATGTTCCGGGGTTGGCGGTGCGGGTGGCGCCGTGATGATCAACATGTGTTTTGATTACGACGTTACCCGAGGAATCTACTGGCCCACGGCTTCAAGTGCGGTACTCCATGGACCATAAGGCAGAGTTGGGTGCCTTAATACCGAGTTGGTGTTCTGATTTCTAAGAACCGGAAGAAGACCCGGTCATCGTAAGCAACGTCTGATAGAGTAAGGATATATAAAGGGACTTGGAATCATCATTTCAATTCTGCATAGTCGCATTCCTACAATACATCTCTTTTTATCTGCCGTCTGATCTCTACTATTCATATATATTCCATTTCATCAAGCACAATGGCACCAGCAGCACGCTATGAATCGGCCGACGTCGACGCTTCCCCGCTGGGGCAAACGCTCCAATTCGAATTCAGCGGTCAGAAGGCTACGAACAGATTGTGAGCTTCCTCCCACACGCTACAATCCACATCCAGTTGTAGCTAATAAAGTAACAGTTTGAAGGGTGCAATGACGGAACGGCTGTCGTCGTGGGATCCCAAAAACTTCGAGGCCCGCGGCATACCATCCAAAAACCTGATTAATGTCTACAAACGTTGGGGCGAGGGCCAGATTGGCACAATTCTCACAGGAAACCTTATGATAGACTATGACCAGCTGGAGGCCAAGGGAAACGCAATCATTCCTCCAGAAGCCAAATTTGAGGGCGAGCGGTTCGAGGCATTCGAGGCTTTGGCGGCCGAGAGCAAGAAACACGGAAGTCTGATAATCGGCCAAGTTAGCCACCCAGGACGACAAGTTACAACAGACATTAATAGTGACCCTGTCTCTGCAAGTGACGTCCAGTTAAAAGGAAACATCATGGGCATGACGTTTTCCAAACCGCATGCGGCATCGACAGAAGAAATACAAAAAATCATTAATGGGTTTGCCCACGCGGCCGAGTTCCTCCACAAGGCAGGCTACGATGGAATTGAGCTTCATGGAGCGCATGGTTATCTTCTGTCACAATTCCTCTCACAAACCACAAACAAGCGCACCGACAAGTACGGTGGAAGCCTTGAGAACCGCTCTCGCCTAATCATGGAAATTGCCGACGAGGTTCAGAAGCGTGTACCCAAGTCCTTCATTCTCAGCATCAAGATCAACAGCGTCGAGTTTCAAGACAAGGGCTTCGAGTTGGAAGATTGCAAGGCTCTTTGCGCTAGTCTAGAAGCCCACCATTTCGACTTCGTCGAGTTGAGCGGAGGTACATATGAGGAATTGGCCTTCACGCATAAGAGGGACAGTACCAAGAAGCGCGAGGCCTTCTTCCTTGAATTCGCAGAGACGATCGTGCCAGCTTTCCACAAGACGAAAACCTACATCACGGGCGGCTTCAAAACCGTCGGCGCTATGGTCGGCGCTCTCAAAACCGTCGACGGCGTCGGCCTCGCACGACCCGTCTGCCAGGAGCCAAGACTATGCGCCGACATCCTTAGCGGCAAAGTCAAAGGCGCCATCAAGCAGCGACTTGACGAAAGCAACTTCGGCATCACGAACGTGGCTGCCGGTACTCAGATCCGCATGATTGGAAAGGACCAAGAGCCCATTGACATGAGCCAGGAGGAATTTGAGAACGCTTTTTACAAGGATATGGGTAACTGGAGCGAGACAATGTCGAGCGATCAGGGACTGTATGCGTACGGGTATATTGATATTGAAAGCGTCAAGCCCCATGCGTATGGGGTTGCATATTAGGTACGGGGCGTAAAGATGTAAAAGAAGATGTATATAGGGGTTTTAGATGTACTCATAGCGGCACTTTATAGATGTAAATAGATTTCCCTTGACCCGCATTCTCAGGTTTTTGACATTGATAGTTAAAATTACAAACCCTCCACGGCCCAAAAAAAGCTTTTCGCCGCAGACACGAGCAGTATCCCTGGGGCAATCGTACAGCTGAGCTTAGACACACAATCGATAAACCAACAGAACGCGATAATCATGAAACTCGGCTTAAATTTGCACGACTTAGAAACAAGGCGGTTTTCCCTGAGCCATTTATGTTTCAACCACGATAAAACTCCCGTTATTGTTATCTTTGATTATAAAGCAAAAGGAAAGCGCTCCCAGATCGGTCGATCTCTTGATGTCGTTGGATAACAGTCGAACACGTACCAAATGCGCCGACGAAGCAGCTGCTTGTATCTACTTGCTTGATGGAAGATATATCTCTCGTGCTACAAATATATGCTTAGGTTGACATCAGTTGATGATTTAAACCGCTACGGCGTAACCTTCACCAACGATCTTCCACTCGTCCTCTCTGCGGCCTGTAAAGCGGGGGTGCTCTCGCCCGAGGAACAAAACAACATCTGAGGACTGTGAGTTCGAGGCATATATAACATAGATACATATACCTACTTGCGTACAAAGCTCTTTTTGTTATTGTATGTATATAGCATTGATTTTCACAGTCTTTCGATCTAAAAATGTCATCACCGGAAATCGTTCTCTCGTCATGGGAGAAAGTTACTCTCGTGGCAGCTTATTTGCGTGCTGGTGAGCTCCGAATCTGTCCTGCCTATTCCACGCTAACATAGAAAAGTACATGCTGGCTTCTGGGCACTTCTTCTTGGACCGTTTCGGGGAAACACGGGAGCGTTGACTCTGAAAAACCATGTCATTGTGAGAGCGAGGCATAGCCTTTGGAAACGATAGAGGCTTACAGCATTGATAGCTTAGCATGGTTCGGACTTTTCTAAGTGTTACCTCAGTCCGCCATATGCAGTACGATCTCCATCAGGCGTCCAAGCTATTGCTCGAAAGTACTCACGTAACGGCCTAGGTACATGCAACCTCCCCTCGCCACGTTATATGAAGACTGCGCAAAGAAAAGAGGGTTTCCTCAGCATTCTATTACCTTAGCAGATGGCACCAAGGCCTACTGGATAGGTAGCTCGAATGCCGAAAAAGTTATCATCTGGTGCCACGGTTTGCCATCCCTCTTCCCTTAATCCTATGCACGTTAAAAACACTAACGTTCCTCCCTTTTCTACCAGGCGGTGGCTACAACCTCCCCGCCTCCCCCGGCCACTTGGACTTCTGCGCGGACATCAACGCCGCCACCGGCGCAGACGTCACCGTTCTCTTCTTAGGCTACACTCTCGCACCACACGCGCGTTACCCCCAGCAACTAACTCAAGGCGTGGAGCTCCTGCGTCATCTCATCAACGACCTGAATCGCAAGCCAGAGAATATCATAATCGGAGGCGACTCCGCCGGCGCAAATCTCCTCCTCGGCATCCTTTCCCACATCTCCCATCCCCATCCTGCCATCGCCCCGCTCGAACTCAGCGCCCCACTCCAGGGCGTTGTGCTGCTAGGGCCGTGGACGAGTTTCGACAATGAGGGGTGGGAGAGTGTCAAATACAATAAATACAAGGATGCGGTAACCCCTAGAAGCGCCAATCTCTGGAGCAGCAATTTTCTAGGGGGAAAGCCGAGGGATCAGTACAATGAGCCGATCGTTGCGGAAGCAGAGTGGTGGAGGGGTTTGAGGGTGGAGGAGGTGTTGGTGGTTGCCGGGGGGGATGAGGTCTTGTTAGATTCCACCAAGGCTTTTGAAGGGAAGCTTCAAGTAAGTGATGACTGTTTTCTTTTCTGGTCAACTTCACAGAATCGGAGGCCCTTCTATCTTTTTTTATTTTTTAAAGATGTTTAGTTCAGTTTCCCATTTTTGAAACGCCTTTGTTACGTTTATAACATCGTTCTCCTACACACCCTCCACCCTCCCCTACTCCTCCGCCCACCTCCTCTTCCAACCCTCCGCCCACCTCCTCTTCCAACCCTCCGCCCACCCTTGCCTCCTCCATAGCCCCTCCCACACCCCCAGCCCTCGCTAATACCTTCTCCCCCACCCCCTCTAGTCGGTCCACCCAAAAACAGACCTAGTAATCATACCGCACGAGTTTCACGACCCGCCGACGTTGAAAGACGTTGTGGGTGATATGGAGGGCCAGACGGGTGTGATTATTGGGTGGATTGCTGACAGGATGTGAGTGTAAGTGGAGGGGAGGGGAGGGTGTGGTCGGAATAGAGGTAAGGAGGGAGGGAGGGTGTATGAGGGTTAACAAGGGTATTCAGGTTATTCAGGATGAAAGTTGTACTTGAACCCAACGCTCTCGTCACAGCTTCTCTTCATCCCACGCAAAATCCCATTTGATCAACAACGTTAACCAGCCACCTATGCTACACACCCCTCCCCTTCCTTTCCGTTCCTCACGCCCGCAAACGCCTCCCTATGCTCCCTCCTGCTCCCTTCCGTTCAAGACCTACTCTCCGGGGAAAAACATTCAAACCAAGTTCAGCAGAGCAAGCCGGATCCGAGGTGTTTGATGGCTAGTGACAACCAAGCCAATCAAGCCATCACAGCCGTCGCCCTCGCACCCTCCCTCCCCCTCCCCCTCCCATTCCTCTGCGAAGTCGGTCTCGCAAGCGTATACCTACGTCCAAAAACAGTCAGCCGCTCTTCTCTCTTCATGGCGATACTTGCACAGAGCGTACCCGGACGGGAGACGGAATGAAAACAGGAGAGCAGGGGGAGACATACTTGGCAAACGCCCTCGCCAACGCCTTCTTGCAGCTGACCTTCTGCGCGCCCACAAAACTATCGACCGTGACCGCGATCGCGCGGTCCACGTCTTGCGAGGTGCAGTATTCGGACAGGCGCATTTTGCAAAAGGCTTCGCTGATGCGCATGATGGCTTCGAGGTGGCGGACCTGCGGGTTGGGGGATCAGTCAGCCAGGATTCTTATCCTTGATGGTTGCAGTGCATGCCTCGAAAGAGGAGGGGGGGGGGGCTTACGGTAATAGGGTACGCGCCAGTAGCCAAGCTTTCTCTCCGCATATCAGCGAAGAGTCTGGCGACTTTGTCCTGGTCAATCTGGTACAGTTTTGGGCGGCACCTCTCCCTCGCATACAACACGTACTTCCGCAACAATTCCTGCGGGATCTCCCCTTCCTGCTTCGGTTCCCCGCCGTTGACGCGCTGCTCTCGCATTTCCTCCGTATGCGCCGTTTCCATAGCGTTCTGATTCGCGTCCGTGGCGCTCGCGCTCGGATGCGCTCTTCCGTGCGAATTAACCACAAACTTCGCAAGACGCTCGTCCTCCTCGGGGTCGACGGTATCGCGGACGACGACGAGGATGTCGAAGCGGGAGAGGATGGGTTCGGTGAGCTCGACGTTTTGCGCAAAGGGGATGGTGCTGTTGTAGCGGCCGCCGATGGGGTTGGCGGCGGCGATGATGGCGCACCGGGCTTGCAGGGTTGTGACGATGCCGGCTTTGGAGACGGAGATGGTCTGCTGCTCCATTGCTTCGTGGATGGAGGTTCTGTCTTGGTCGTTCATTTTATCGAATTCGTCAATAAGGCAGGTGCCTCTGTCTGCGAGCACCAGTGCTCCGCCTTCGAGTGTCCACTCTTGAGTTAGGGGGTCGCGGCGGACGCTGGCGGTGAGACCAACGGCGCTGGCGCCTTGGCCGGTGGCGAAGACGGCGCGGTGCGCGGTTTTTTCAATGTATTTGAGGACTTGGGATTTGGCGGTTCCGGGGTCACCGAGGAGGAGGATGTTGATGTCGCCGCGAATGCGATGTTTACCTTGGGTCTCTTTGCTCACACCGCCGAAAAGCGAGAGAGCGACGGCGGTCTTAATATCAGTGTGGCCGTAGATGCTGGGGGCCATGGAGGCGATGATTTTGTCTACGATCTGAGGATCTCGGGAGAGCGCTCGGATTTCCCTTTCGTCTTCTTCGGTCAGGCGAAAGCCGGCGAGCTGATCATGGGATTTGATTACGTGATTGGCTTCGAGAATTGTAGCGAAGACTGGGAAACCGTTGCGGTTGTTGAGCTGGGCATCGTAGTTATTTCGGTAGACGCCCGTCACTTCAATCTCTTCTCCTGGCTTGGCGGAGTCAATCAAATCCCATAAGAGAATAACTTCTCTATGGCGAGGCAATCGACCAGCTGGCACTGTTCCTGGAGATTCTTGCAGAGTGAGCTTTTGGTAGTTCCGGTATATTGTCTTCTCTGAGTTCAAAGTAAAGGGACCTCTTGACTGGCAATTCTGACAGTACGAAATCTTCACCTCGACATTCGATTCTTGTTGGAATGGCCCCAAAGTTACACCACATTTCGTACAGTCGAATCTCACATACTTTAGCTGTGGGAAAACACCCGTCCGCCGAGTCACCACCCCAGTAACTCGCACCAAGCAATTCAAATGTGTTTGACGGAGCTGACGGAGAGTATAGTGTACTGGAAGATCTGAGATGCGAACATGGATTTCTGAATGGATGCGTTCGTAATCTGGGTAGTGGAGCAAAGTCACATCCATAGCGACTTGGTCGAAGATCTTCAGCACCTCAGCGGGAGCGTTGGCGAGGAAATATGCCAAGATAGCTTTGGACGCGGAGAGATGATCATACGAGACTTCCAGAGACTCTGCGTTGACTTCTCCAAGTGTTCGTACTCGGGTGCCGTAGACTGATGTGCCATGTTCGTCGGTGTACTCGGTAAGGAAAGACTTGAATTCTCTGAAAATTGTCCGATAAACTGCAGGAAGCGCAACCCAGTCTGTCAAGCTTGAAGCTTTGACGTCTTGTAGAGTCTCAAGCGAAAGCTCTTCCTCCATAATATCTTCAGCCATGTCTTCATCCTCTTGGTCTTCATCGTAGTGATGCCTTCGCCGCCTAGGTTGTCTGGTCAGATCCATTTCTCCGTCTTCATCCTCGTCTTGCAAGAAGGCAGCTGGCATACGGCGCCTCCTGGCAAGTTCGCGATCGCGCTTGTTCAGGCGGGCTTCCAGTTGTCGTCGTGTTGCAACATCCAGCTCATCATAATCTTCATCATCGATGTCTGCGCCGGCATAGGCATCATTTTCACGGGTATTGTAATCATTTTCGAAGTTGTCTGCGAAGAGGTCGATTCCACCCTCCTCTTCTGCCATTTCGTCCACATCATCAATGTCGGCCATTATTTCGTTCTCCGGGTCTAAAACGTCGTCGTCACCATCGTCAAGGGGCATCATTGGCGGAGAAGACGGCGGAGCTGTATTGGGTATTAGAAATGTCCTATTTAGTAGTTTTTACCGTACTTACGACTCGATGGAGGCGCTGCTGAAGAGGAAGGAATGTCATCGTCTGGCTCTCTGGACCGCTTGCGCCCGGTCGAGCCAATCGCTCCACGGTTCGCGGCAGACATATTTGGACGAAGCGGCGAACTATATAGGGTGAGTTTCTGCTTTCTTATGGTAATGAAGGTGTCGTGGTTTCCAAGGAGGAAGTTCCGCCAGAGGATAGAGTTCTGGGAAAGTGGAGACGTACCTCATAAGTACTGTATTCTATGATATGTTGCGATTGTTAATATGCGCAGATCTTAACACCAACTCTAGCCACCCAACAGTTAATGTTTGTCGTGATTACTGTTTGTGTAGAATATGAGCTTCGAAAGAGATAAAGTCGGGCCACGAAGCGCGTCAAGAACGCGAATTTGTCGCGAATCCACTCTAATACGGTGGCCTCTACTCTAACTTCACTATTTACTGCCGAGGCAAGTAATCTAAACTTAGGTTGAAAAAACATCAATCAAATAATAAGACTAATTATTGAGGATTCAAACGATCTGTGTTTACATTAAAGACGGAATGAATCATTACGAGAGCCAAAAATTGATCAGAACGAGGCTCGAACTCGCGACCTTGTCCGTACATAAATGTTAAGGACACTGATGATAGGTTAGAAATGATTCAAATAAATCTGGTTGGAAGACGAACCGTGATAACCAACTACACCATCCGACCTGTAACAATTGGTCCATAGATTGATTAGAAGGGTTCACCTAGCACTGGGCTAAACCTAGCAGTGGGACAGCCCTATAGGGCTGAAAATTCACATTTCATATTTTATTGCTACCAACGTGTAATTCTTCAACATATCAGCAAAACGATGGCA